>Ga0209603_1004102_pt1 | contig 12351 bp, 4 predicted proteins | sample COGITO_mtgs_1206_FD_184812 | JGI IMG/M metagenome (GOLD analysis project Ga0209603, IMG submission 184812) | Pelagic marine microbial communities from North Sea - COGITO_mtgs_120607 (SPAdes) (version 2) | ecosystem: Environmental > Aquatic > Marine > Epipelagic ... | reverse complement strand
GTTATGCCAGCTACAATACCGGCCGCTCCTAGCACAACTGGCACTATTATGGATATAGCTGTGTTGTATGGTATTAATGGTGGCGTAACATTCACTGCTACAGCCTTACCCGCAGGGTATTCGCTTGTAGGTAAAACTGGATTATGTATAGATAAAAATAATGTTGATGGTACACTAACTGACCCTAATAATGGGGGCGCATCGGTTGATACTTCGGTGTGGACAAGCGGTGGTATATTTGTTAATCCAGAATTAGAGGGAAGCAGTGAAAGTAGAACCCCACCAAACAACATTCTCTCTACTGGTCAATTTAACGCTTTCGTGAATGGTGATTACTCTAATATAGTAAAATGCACATCTATAAGTTCTTTAAACGAAAGTTCTACATTTGAACTAAGTTCTATTGACAATGCAGAGATTATTACAATATCAAGAGACAAGATTGGTGACTACTATAGAGATATTCTTGATCCCGCATCATCAGGTGTACTTGATATCACTAACCCATACGCTGATGGCAACTATGATATGTTGGGTGTTGGTGCCTTAGAAGACATCAGCACATTATTAGGTAATGCGTTTGGTTCAGTTACATTTAGAATAGGAAGTTTGAGTAGTATTGTTGAGAATAATCCTGGCACAAATTATCAAAATGATGTTGGTGTTCGGGTTGTAAACAAGCTGATCGAGTCTTTGAATAAAAAGGATGTAATATTAAACTTCGATAATTCTGGATTTAAACTTGAAGAGAATGAGATCGTAACCCAAGACATCACTCTACCCACTGAACCAATAGATCAAGTTAATAATATTTCTTCTGCAACTATATCGACCTTTGGTGCTTCACTTAATCAAGTAGGGGTAGACATTCCATATGGTAATAGTGAAACAGCATTTTCTTTTGCTCCAAGAGAATATACTGTTAAAGCAAAGTTTGTAAAACAATCTGGTAAAGATTTTTACTTTAGACCAATGAGTTTTTATAGATTCGATGATAATGAAACGATTACGATTCGATCTATTGAAAGAGTTATAGTAGGTTTAAGAGAAGATGAAGAATCTCAACCAATGGGAGCAAATGCTGTCATCAAAGGTAGTGCTTCATATGCTTCTGGTCAGATCGATGAAGTAGCTATAACTCACACAGGGTATAAGTATGCGACAGGGGCAACAGTTGATATTATAAACAAAAATATAGATAGTGCCAATTATGATACATCAGTTGCTTCAGCAGTCGTGGAGTCGATTGGTCAAGGCAACACGTTGGGTAGATGGAAAACTAAATCATCATTTTTAAATGATTCGTCTGCCATAGTACATGATAATGATTACTATCAAGAATTTTCATATGACATTAAAGCATTAACGGGTCCAGAAGTGTACACACCCTTAGTTAAAGATGTCGTTGGCGTTTCTGGTACAAAAATGTTTAGTACGCCTTTGATAAATAGTGTAAATAGACTTGAAACAAATCTTAGTTCGGAAATAGTATTCTTTGATGTCGATTTGGTCGATCTTACAACAGAGGGTGGCTCAGGAACATACACAGAAACTTATAGTGCTATGCCAGGTACAGTCAACTCTATTAATAGTCTTGGTGTGATATCTGGTTCTGGGTTCGGTAGTATCACAGTAGGCACATTAATCAGGGTTAGCGGTGACAATACTGGTATTGGTGAATTGCCATTAGATGAGTTTGAAACTGATGATACACTAGCGGCGTTACCTAAGATTTATAAGGTTTCTCTAGCTACAGCGACTAGCTTGACATTGACAACAGAATCTGATGTAACTGTACTTACTACTAATGGTACATTGTCTGGACTAACATTTGAGATTGTCACTAGAACAACTCTACCGACATCAGGACACCTTCTGAAAACAGAGAACAATGAACAGCTAAAAGCTAGTCAAGTAAGTCGTGAAGGCTCAATAGCGGAATAAAATAGGTAAGTAAATGACAGTATTGAAAGTTACTACAGATGGAGACCCATTTCCCGCCTTGGCTGGCGGGAGCAGTCTTGATGGAACTGGTGCCCCTAAGAATTCAGGCGTTAGAAACTTTGCTAGGGGAGGAAGTATTTCCGATCAAGATAAGTCTTACTCAATAGATTACCGTGGTGGTGAAGGTGGGATACTGATATCAAATGCTGATAACACTGGTTATATTGGTGCTGATCTTTTTAACTCTAATCCACATGACGTTTATATAAATGATTTTGGTGTATTTGAGTTGAACGCAATAGGTGTTATGGCTAATGGTGTTGCTCTTTTTCCTCCTGGTGTAAAGCAGGATGCTAATGGAACAAGTTCTGGATTAAGAGCATTTAATTCTCCAGAACTACCATTAAGTCAATTTCCAACCGATCTGTGCGGTGGAAGACCAGAAGCAAATGGAGAGTATAGATATAGAAGCGGTGCATTCTATCTTAATGGTTGGAATGGTATTACAAAACTAAAAGCAAGTAGTGGATATTTTAGTTTACAGAAGCCAAACACTGAGCCATTTCTTAGCGACTTCCTAAGACACGCCGGTGGTACTTTTGACAATAAAAACTTTGTTTCTGGACACTCTAAAATAATAGGGTTCGCATTTGATGGATATCCGATATATGGGCCTTATGGCTATCAAAATCCATATAATAGTGGTAGTGGTGTAGTTCAGATGAGAAGTAGCTATGTTAAAAGAGACATTAATAATGAAAGTGCTGATAGACAAACATTGAGAAATACTTATCCAATGGGTAGCTTTATAGAAGATTACTTATACGATTCTAGTAAACACGCTAATAATTCGGGACCTTTTTTAGATGAACACAACGGAAGGTTCTGTATAACTCCAGACTATAAAAAGGGGACCTACGCATATTTCGTAACATTGGATGACCTTAATACACCAGAGTATCCATATGTCATAGGCCCAACCACAAAGGAGAGACGATCTCTATAGAGGATCGAAAAAGAAATGACAAAGATTATAACAGAAAACTTTAGAGTAGGTGTAACGAAAAATTTAGTTGACAGTTTAGAGACTGATAACTATTATGCAGTGGCATCTCGAAGTATTACTAAAACTGAAAATTTAAGCACCGATCCAATTTCCAATACTCAGAAATCTAAAAGAGATTTTCAGAGAAAAATAATATTTGGTAAACGAATAGAGGTTGCTAAAAGAGGTGCCGGTGGTACTGGTGCTACTAACGAAGCAAAATATATGTTTATAGACAACCCTTGGGAAGAGGGTAGAGTTTATGATGCTTACGATGACACGAAAGATGTCGAAAACCTTAATATGATTGTCAGTGTGCAGGACAGCGATGAGAATTACATCATTCTAAAATGTATTGACAATAATAATGGCGCCCCATCAAGAGACATCGCCGCAGAAATTGATCCAGAAAGCTATGGGTTCTTTAGTGGTGCTGATGGATATGTTTGGCACGTTATGTTTACTGTTACAAAACAGCAGGCGACAGACTATAGAACAGGTGGCAATTTACCTGTTGCAGAATTTACTAAGGGTTCTAGTGGTTATGGAGACTTTAATGTTGTCAGTAGCGCAGAAGAGTCTATTTCCAGAATCGTAATAGAAAGCACAGCGCCCAATCAATTCAACCAGTATCTATTCGGACCTGCAACAACAATACATGATGCTTCTGACGTTAAGATTGAGAATCCAGACGCATCGATAGTATCAGGAAAGACTAAGCAAGTTGTAGTTAGTGCTAGTATTGTTTCTGGTAGAGCATTATACATATCTAACAATGCATATAAAAATATGTATCTAAGAGCGAAGAGTGGTATTAACGATGGTAAGTTATATGAAGTTAAGGGCTCTAGAACTCTACTTGCGGCTAACTCCATTGTTTTAGACATTGAAACTGAAGATACATTTAATGCCCAAGAGATTTATCAGTTAGTTGTAAAAATTGACGTTAGTGCAAGTACATTAAGCGGCACTCGATGTAAAGCATATGCTAAACTTGATAGATTTGGAACTCTTGTTTCTATTGGGTTTGAAACTAGAGGTACAGAATATAAGTACGCAGAAGCTAATATTATCTATCCACCAAATCTAAAGGGTAGTCAAGCAGTATTAGACAGTCCAACTGTTCTTCGTGCAATAGTTTCTCCCGAAGGTGGTCATGGCTCAGACCCGATTAACGAAATGGCTACAAGTAAGATTACTTTGGTTTCTGTTTTTAATGGAGAGCGAGTTGCAATACCAGATGGTAATACATACTCTATAGTAGGACTATTGAAAAATCCAACTTTCACCGACCCCTCAACTGGTCAACCATTTATCCCATCTAGTGGGGCAACACATGAGTTCGATAATAGAACTGTCTTAACAATGAATGATGTTGGTGGGGCGCTTATGAGTGGTGCTAGTTTAGCAAGTGGTGGAGAGGTTAATAACTATATTGAGCAGTATATAGAAACCATTGATATACAAGATGCTATTGATGGCGTAACATATACTATTGTCGATAAGGGTAATGTTGACGCTAATATTTGGTCACTGTTGGGTGCGACATCAGATAGTCTTGGACATACTTTCGTTTCTCAAAGAACCTCTGAATTAGACTCTACTTTGTCAGCAAAGGTTTCTTTTGCTAGAGATGCAGTTGACGTAGCAGACCCAGGTTACGATTATAGTGTAGAAATAGTTCGTGGTAGAATACATGAAATGAATTACGCAAACAATATCACGAGTATTTTTGTCGTAGATTACGATGGTGGACATAAGAATAGATTTACGCCAGGTAAATTTTATGTTAAGGTGCTACCCACATCTATTTCGTTTATAAATAATATGACAGCAGATGCTATTACACATGGGACTTTAGACCCGTACAGCGGAGAACTTCTACACTTCATAGATTTCTCCCCAATACCAAGATCCCCAGACAAGAATGAAAAGATAAAGTTCACGTTTGACTTTTAAAGGAAAGAGAATAAAACATGAGTATCAACAAAGACTTAAATGTAGACCCGTACTACGATGATTTTGACGAGACAAAACAGTTTAACCGTGTTTTGTTTAAACCATCTAGGGCTGTACAGGCACGAGAACTAACTCAGCTTCAGACTATTCTACAAAAGCAAGTAGAGAGATTTGGATCGAACGTATATAAAGAAGGTACTGTGATTAGTGGTATCAACTTAACGTCTCGAAGTGATTTGAGGTATATTAAACTTCAGGACCAGGTTGGATTTACCGATCCCTCGATCTATGGCGAGTTTATTATAACTGATAGTAATGACGCAAATTTTGGGTCAACTAGTCGATATATTCTTGAAGGCCAATCGAGCAACATACGAGCAGAAATCATTAAAGGTCTTGACGGGTTTGAAACTCAAGCACCCAATCTAAAAACATTCTTTATCAATTATCTGAATGCTAATTTAGAGACGGGACAGAAACAGTTTATTAAGGGTGAGAAATTAAACTTATTAAAACCAGATAATGGTAGTGGCGTTTTTGAACAAGTAAAAATTGATAATGCCAATGTTACGTTTACTGCTGACAACTCTAGTGACGATTACGCAGGCAACTCTTTTGGTGTGTCTTGTGAAGAAGGAGTTATCTACCAAAAAGGTCATTTTGTTTTTGTTGACCGGCAACTAGTAATTGTTTCAAGATACACAGATACTCCTGAAAACGTATCTGTTGGATTTACTATCAACGAGAATATTGTTGACTCTAACCTTGATAGTAGTCTACTAGATAACGCAACTGGGTTCAACAACCAGAATGCGCCAGGCGCAGACAGACTACAGCTTGTGCCTGTCTTAAATGCAGTACCAACCGCATCGGAGCCATCAGAGTTTTTCGCATTAGTTAGGTATGTTGATGGTAATGCAACCCGACTAAGAAACTTCACCGAGTTTAATGTTATTGGTGATGAACTTGCCAGAAGAACATACGAAGAGTCTGGTAACTATGTTGTTAATGGATTATCTACTTCACTCGATAAAGTAATAACCACAGACGACTCTGGTAATGTTACTGGTTCGGTTGCTCAAGCAGAAGTACAACCAGGTAAAGCGTATGTCTTTGGTAGAGAAGTTACTAATGTGACTACGAAGAAACTTAACATTGATCCGGTCACTACCACCAAAACCAAAACATCACAAATAACTAGTGTTGACTATGGTCAATATTTTACATTTAATTCTTCGGCAGGAAGCACCGTGTCTTCTTCAGTCTTCAGTGCAGAGCCTAATGCGGATAACATATATCCAAAGATGGCTTTGTATTCAGGTTCAACGAAGTGTGGTACTTGTAATGTGGCTAGTGTTGAGCCAGGTAAAATTTATGTATTCAACATCGTAAAAAGTGCCTCTACCGCTGTAACGCATATTCTTCTCGATTCTTTAACCAGTGTTGGTGGATTTAATATCAATACAGCATCAAAGGTTGCCTTGACGAATAGTGGAAAACTATTTGAAAGATCAAAAGGTTGCTACATTTTTGACGCAGGTCAAAAAAATCTAAATTCTGTTACAGAGACTAATCTGGTTCAAAGAGCAAGTACCGGTATAGCAACAGACTTAGCTACTGCTGACAAAATTGCCACTATTCCAGCAACTACTAATACACAACCAATTGCAGACATAAGCACTATCTTTGCTATTAATAATGATCTGATCTACCCTGCCGTGGCTGTTACTATGTTGACAGCGCCGAATGGATCTGGTTTTACTGGAATGACAGTTGAATTTGGTTCATCAGCGCCATCATCTGCGGTTGTACATTATCAAGAAGTTCTGAAAGGCTCTACTGCCGATACTTTAACTGAAGCAAATTCTATAATATACACTAAGTTTGACTTAACAACTAAAAAAGCCACTCTTGGTATACCAAACTGTATTCAATTAACTAGCGTAGGATTAACTGACCCAACTGATGGTACGAGTACAGCAGATTCTGCTATTTTAGACATAACGTCTAAATTCAGACTTGTGAACAATCAGACAGATACACATTATGACTATTCGTATATTCAGTTAAAATCTGGAGAAGAACCAATAGCAGATAATGCGATATTATTAGTCGAGTTCAAGTATCTATCTAGAAGTAGTGCAAATGGTAATGGATATTTAACTGCGAGTAGTTACAGTAGTGTAAACAATTTAAGACATTTAATTAATGATTATACATCAAGAAGTCTAGATTTATTTAATCTTCTAGACTCTTATGATATGAGACCGTACAAAAAAACTCTCATTGATCCTTCGACTAGTAGAGCAAATGCGGTGTCAGCCACCTCACCCAGCGGCGGAACTTTACAGTATAGCGACTCAGTAGGCGTATCGAATGACGTTTTGGGTAAGACACTATTCGGAAATGCTAGTGTTATTAATAGTACATATAACTATACCCTATCTAGAACTGATAGTGTTGTTATGAATGAGTATGGCGAAATATCTATCGTTAAGGGTGATGAAAGCGAATCACCACATTCACCACAATTAGATCGACAGTACCCTATTTCTTCGATACACATACCTGGCAACACCACTGAAGTTAATGGATCAAATCCAATTACTGTTTTGGATAAGAAGAATAAGAATTACACGATGAAGGACATTGAAGAACTTGAAATGAAAGTCGAAAGTCTTTCTAATATTGTTCAGCTATCTCTTGCCGAAGTTCAAGCAAAATCTTTGATCATAAGGAACTCTGATGGTAATGAAAGATTCAAGAATGGTATTTTGGTTGATAAGTTCCAGTCGTTTCGTGGAGCGCAGTTGTTTGATCCAGAATTTAGTGCGGCAGTTGACGAGACTAGAACTGTCGCAATGCCAGCTATCAGAGAGTTTCCGATAGACTTAAAGATAGACACAGCATCTACACTTCTTACTGATCCACCCTCCAATGTGTCTACTTCAACCAATGGGTTTGACGATATTGTTTCTCTTGTTCCAGACGCAACTACGATTAAAATAATTAATCAACCATACGCCACAAACTTTAGAAGCTGTGTATCTAACTATTATAGCTATCAAGGTCAAGCAGACATTTATCCTAAATTTAGTTCTAATAGAGATGTTATTCAAAACCCTGCTGTTAATTTTGATATCGATTTACAGGGCCCACTATTAGATTTAGTTGATGGTATTCAAGAATTTATGCCGTTAACCAGAGAGGGTACAGTTGGTGAGCCAAGACTTGTTAACCAATTCACAAGAAGAGAGAATGTCACTATATCCAATGGTCGTAGAGGAAGTCGAACAGTATCTAGAAGAGTGCGTACTCAAAATTTTGCAGAAAGTATAGAAATGCACAATCTAACTGCCACTCCAAGAACTGAAGAGCAGACCTTTGGTAACTTCGTAACTGATGTTAGAATGAAGCCATATCTTCCATCTACGGCAATCAGAATTTTTGTTGCAGGTCTAAGACCGAATACAAGACACTATTTCTTCTTTGATGAAACTGATGTAAATGCTGATATAGTTCCTTTAACAGATTTAGCAAAATATAACGCCAGTGGTAGAAGAAGCGGTGCTAGATACCAGACAGGTCGATATAGATTCTCAAGTCAAAGAATTGAAAGAAATGTAAAAGGTAAGGCTGTATATACGAACAGTAAAGGACAACTAAGAGCAGTCTTTGAGTTGCCAGCAGGCAAGTACTTTGTTGGTGAAAACGATTTAGAGATTGTTGATGTTGATCAGTACGCTTCGATAGAATCTGCATCGACATCTTACGCCAAAGCAACATATAGAGGCTACAACTTTGCATTGAATAAGTCTGAAATTAATGTCACAACACGAACAGTTGATTTTGATGTTTCTACCAATGTGATTGAGCGACAGTTCCAAGTAAAAACTGTTGATCCGATTGCACAAACATTCAGAATTAAATCCGGTGATACTAATGGTGCGAACTTTGCGTTTATCAGTGATATCGATGTGTTTTTCAAACGAAAAGATACATCAGTTGGCGTAACGCTTCAGTTGCGAGAAGTTAGTAATGGTTATCCAACATCAAAGGTTTTACCTTTTGGTATTAAACATTTAGAAAGTCAAGATGTAAACGTATCTACAAGTGGCACAGAAGCTACTAAGTTTACGTTTGATAACCCCGTTAGATTGAAGGCAGATTCAGAATACTGTTTTGTTGTCATTCCAGATGGCAACTCACCAGAATACTTAATTTTTACAGCCAAAGTTGGGTCGACAAGTTTATCTAAGGGCACTGTGGCTTCTCAGCTTCCAGTAGTAAATGACTGGGGTGACGGCGTACTATTTACATCAACAAACGATAGTGCTTGGAAGTCATATCAAGATGAAGACCTTAAGTTCAGCATCAATAGATACAACTTTTCAGCGTCTTCAGGTACTGTTGACCTAGTTCCTAATGATATGGAATTTTTGACAATAAGAAATAATGTTAAAGTAGTTCAAACAGACACTGACTCTTCAGCAGGCGCATCAGATACTAGACAGACACTTCACTTCCAAAATGACGAATCAGTCTATATCTTACCAGAAACTGGAAGTGTAACATCGGCCGTTGTTCAGTCTGGCGAATTAACAACATTGAATATAGCAAGTGCAATTGGAAGCGATGACTTCCCATTTGCTGATGGTGATTATCTGTATATTGTTGCAAATGATGATGAAAACGAAAAGATTGTTGCACAGATTGAGGGATTTGCTGATGGTGCTACTGAGGGAACTACAGATATATCAATAGATACTCCATTCTTTACTACTGGTAATGTTAGTGTTCAGCTATGTGTTTACGGTGAAGTATCATACTATAATCCTAGAAACTCATCTAAGATACACCTTAAAAATAGTTCTGCTACTGCAACCAACTTTATTGATGATCTACCCAACAGCGTGTTTAGTAGCAGTCTTACTAATAGATTTATAGCGGGTAAGACGTACACCATTACTAATTTAGGTGATGAGGGGGCAGACAGAGCAACAGCATGGCGTGAAGTCGGTGTCCCTGCCATAGTAGAGCCTGAAGTTGGAACTATATTTGTTGCAACAGGAACTGGTAATAGTACAACATTACCTGGGCATAATGGTACAGCTAGAGAAAACTCTCATAAGATATATGGCATTTCTAGTGGGGCAGAAGCCACCATTACTAGTACAGATGTGCAAAAGATGTCATATTTCCAATCAGAGATTATGATAGATGACACTGCTAATACATCTAGTAAGATTCAACTGTTTAAGAGAAGTGGTTCTGATTTAGTCTTAGACAAGCCTGTTGAGAAAAACTCAAACGCATATTGTCTCGATGAAGCAAAAGGTGTTACTAGTAAAAGTGAAAGGTTGAGAAATAACTCATCAGAAGACTTTGTTTTAAGAGTGTCTTTAGATAACAATGGGTTTAATTCCGTTAGTCCTATTATTGATTCCGAACTATCTAGCATTAGTGCTTACGAGTATAAGATAACTAATGACCCGAATAGTACGTCTGCTTGGGTCACTAAGGAAGTTATTCTTAAAGACGAATTACCCGCAGAAGGGTTAAAAGTCAAAGTGAGTGCGTTTAAACCTGCGGGCACCGAAATTGATGTATATGGTAGATTCGTTAGAGACGATTTGCCTGATGTTAAGGGCGACTGGCAAGAACTTATTCTGTCTAATCCAAAAGAGTTTTCTGCCCCAGGTAATCTTTATGACTATAGAGATTATGAATATGACTTAACTGAAGGCGCAGTACCACCCAAATATAATACTTTCCAATTAAAGATATTATTGAGGCATAGTAATTCACTAGAATTAAAACCTGCAGAATTGAGAAATATAACACCAGATGTTAACCTATTTCCGCATCTTTATAATATTACAGCAATAGCGGTGACAGGGTAATTATGGAAACTTTTATAAAATCCGACAGCGGCGCTGGCGTTGTTAACACTGATATAAGTGCTTATCAGAAAGCAATTGCTAAAAGAGAGCAAGCTAAATATTTAAAGAGTCTTGAGCAGAGAATAGAAAAGTTAGAGTCTGCAATGGCATTATTAGAAAATACACTTAAAGAGATATCAAAATGACACAAAAATCTAGCCTATCGAATATAACAAACGCAAACACTTTTGGTGATTGGAGACAAAGAACCAATGAGTTGATCGATGTTGCTAAGAAGTCTGTTACTTTCGGAACAGGAGAAAGTGGCTCTAATGTTGGTGATGTTACCATTGATGGTGATCTAAATTTAAGCGCAGGTAAAGAAGCGACTTTCGACATCATCGATACGATAGGTAGCGCAGATTTAAAGGTGAAAAAGAACGCAGACATCGAAGGCGTCTTATATGTAAATCAGACTTCTGGTAGTGATAATGTCGAAAGTGTTATTCAAATGACTTCTGGTACTGATAAAACAGGCACTTGGCAGATGTCAACAAATGGTACTCATGCCAATTTAAGATTTACTAAAGGAAACACCTCACTACAAATAGGCGGTGATGGTAATATTACTTCTGTGGGTACTACTAATTTAGTCATACCAGTTTCTATGGTAGATGGTGGTGTCTTCAATGGAGTAACTATAGGTAATACTACTCCAGGCACTGGTAACTTTTCACAACTAGACTGCACTGGCGCAACTGAAGGTAATATAAACAATGTAAATATTGGTGGAAGTAATGCGGGTACTGGTTCGTTCACTAACTTTATAGCAACTGGTGGTGGAACAAGTTCAATAACTAACACTCCAATCGGTGGCGGCGATGTGGGAAATAGGTCGACTGGTTCATTTACTGCGTTAATAGCAACTGGTGGTGGAAATAGTGCAATAAACAATGTTCCGATTGGTGGAACTACAAAAAGTACTGGCGCATTCACTACATTATCCACAAGCGGATTAGCTACCCTAGCTAGTGCAACTGTTACTGGAACACTAACAGCAACTGCTAGTTCAGCAGATGGATTAACACCCACTGCCTTGTCTGCTGTGAAAAGTTCAATGGCGACAGATTTATCGACAGGTACTGGTATTGCTTCTATAAACAATGTTCCGATTGGTGGAACTACAAAAAGTACTGGCGCATTCACTACATTATCCACAAGTGGTAAGGCTACTTTAGCTAGTGCAGAAGTTACAGGAACATTAACAGCAACTGCTACTTTAGCAAAAGGACTAACCGAGACGGCACTAGATGCTGTATTAAAAGCTGTATATCCAGTGAACTCTATATATTTGACAGAAAGTAATTCTACACCTGAATCACTTGGTTTACCTGGCGTATGGGAAAGATATGCACAAGGAAAGGCACTAACTGGGTATTCAACTAGTGTAAGTGCGTTTAAGAATGTGAATTCTGGCGGTAATATGAATCACACATTGAATCTTGCTCAAATGCCTAGGCA
>Ga0209603_1004093_pt1 | contig 12383 bp, 11 predicted proteins | sample COGITO_mtgs_1206_FD_184812 | JGI IMG/M metagenome (GOLD analysis project Ga0209603, IMG submission 184812) | Pelagic marine microbial communities from North Sea - COGITO_mtgs_120607 (SPAdes) (version 2) | ecosystem: Environmental > Aquatic > Marine > Epipelagic ... | reverse complement strand
TTCCAGCAGAATATCCGCTATTAAAAATACTCACCTCAACGCTTGAATTTATAACACAACTCAATTGCAAATTGCTTGGATTAAACAAACGCAATACAATTCTATTAGCACCAATGTTATCACTAATACCAAAGCGTTGGTCTCCTTCAAAATTAGTAGGAGTAACCTCCATATATAAAGTACCATCACCATCATTGATTAAATCTGAAACACCCGTTTTTAAACAAGAATCCGCCGCGCGTGTGACGCCGCCCGATTCCCCCATATTCGGGATGTAGCTTGTGGCGTAGGATGCCTCCTCGCTTTGCCATCCATACATTAAAACTCCACTTGTTCCATCACCTAAAAAATTAGCCGTTGCGTCATCGGATGCCAATCCGACAACCGCGTTTACATAGCTGGTAGTGGTCATTGTTGCGCTACATCTATACCAGCCATTTCCAGCGTCTTCTATCGTGTGTACAACGCCACTATCTGCCGTTCCGAGTGTTCCGTTTGCAACATTAAAAAACGCTCTTCTTGTAGGCAAATCAAAACGAATATGAATCCAATCATAGCCGTTAGCTTTTGCATATATGGTTTGAGTGTTTGCATTTGTAGAACCACCCATTGAAGATTGAAAAAACAAATGGTCGCTATTTGTTGCATTTGCCACAACGTTATGAGCGTTTTTATTTCCTTCGGGACTTGTTGCCGCATTGGTTGTAATCGTTACATTGGATTTCGTAACGGCGTTTAAATATTCCGAATGTGGTATGTCGTTAGTTCTCTGCGGCTCCAAAAGCAAAGCCCCGTTCTCACCATTCGCATCGTAATTGATACGCGGGAGGTCGATAAGCACCCCCGCTTTTGCCGTGGTCGCTCCGCTATCGAGGTAGTCGGTGCTGACCATTCCGGTTTCTACTTGGGCGTTCATAATATAAACACCATCGCCAATTGAACCGCTTAAAGTATTGTCGGCGGTTGCTTGGTAAATAGAAACACGATTCCCCCCGCTTATATTAAAAGTTATGGAAATCCTATGCCATCCATCTCCTACGCTTACTATATTGCTATCTACAAAACCAGTACCCGAAGCGGTGCCTTTAACTCCATTTTGCAAATCAAAGAATTGCGCTGGAAATGTTGAACCTACACCTTCAATGTAAATCCAATTTTCTTCTGCGGATTTAGCATATACGCTAAATGTAGCAAGTGAAAAAGAGAGACCCGTTTGATACAAAACTCCATTTGCGCCATCTACAAGTCTTGTTAGTTTCCAAGCCGTAGAGCCGCCATCTTTATCGGGTTGACCTCCAGTTTCTGCGCTTTGATAATTTACCCAAGTCGTATCGAACTGATTCGACTGGAGCAATTTATTCTCCCGATATTTTTTTATAAGCCCATCGCTCCCGATTCTTGTTGCTCCGTGGTCAGTACCTCTATCAAAAGTAAAGTCCGCACGGGTTTGGTCATAACCCGCCCCGCCTTTGTTATCCGGTGCGCGGTTCCCGCTTGGTAAAACGTTGTATAATGTTCCCGCCTCGTAGGTGCTCGGCACCATTAAAAGGCTTGCTTTGTCTATTAGTGCCATTAGCTTAATGCATTTATGGCCGCCGTAATAGCCGCCTTGTTTTCGATTGTTGCGTTTTTATCCGTTGCGAGTTGCTCCATATTCGCAAGGCTCGCCGCTGGGCTTGATATATCGTCTAAAGAATACCACGCTTGTAGGCCGTTTGATTCCGCACCTTCTAAACCTTCGTAAGATTTCCACATCACGGAATTAATTTCATCGCTTGAAAGTGCGCGGTTCCATATTGCTACGTTGGCGAGGTTGCCTTTGAAGTGGTTGCTCGCGGGAACATTTTGCGCTCCTATTGTTGAGTCAGAAGAAACGCTTATTGTTTGGCTTGCCGCTTGGCTTCCCGATAAACTGCCGTCAATGTAGAATTTTTGTGTTGTCCCGTCGTATGTAGCCGTTATAAAAGCCCAATCATCCGCGGTGACGCTAAACGGCCCTAAATCGCTTGTGTTTAATAAATAATAAATTTGCTCGGAGCCGTCCAAGTAAATGGCAATACCATCATCGTTGCCGTCTCTATTATCAAAAGCGACTTTATTGTTTGCGGTATCATCAACATAAACCCACGCCGCTATGGTGTGGTTCGTATGGCTGAACGCGTTATCTAATTGGATATAATCACTCGTCCCGTTGAATTCGGCCGAGCCTTGGGCGGGGAAATTGAGGCCAGCGGTCGTGAACTTGTTAAACATAACCAGTCCATTTTTGATAATTGCCGAACCCGCGCTGAACAACCCTCTCCGGAGGAGGTAGTAAAATTGAGATTGTTTCATTCATCTTCGTCTTTATGTTTTGTAAATATAAGTATCGCCTAACGGCTTTTTATTTCTCTTTTTTCTGAATCACGAACCAATCGCCATTCGGCCCGCCCATCAATGTGACACCATCGTAGGGCCTTTGCATTGAGTACGAATCTTCGCCATCAATGCGTTCACCCGATTGCGGAGTCAATGAAATGTTTTTGTTTGCGGCGATGGTGTCATCCGTTTTGAATCGCATAATCAATCCCGGTTCTGATGATGGTAAATTCAATGTGTACGTTCCATTTTCACCACTTGCAAAATCAATGAAGTTGAAATTGTTGGCCGATGATAATGTTTCCGAACCGCTTGGCGTTCCCGTCACTTCATTCAGTGTGACATTCACGCGCCCCGTTGTTGTAAATTCACCAACCGATGTGGCCGCCAGTGTTGAATTGCCGGTGACACCAAGCGTTCCGCCCAGCGTTGTGTTCCCACTAACATTTGCCGTGGTCGTTACATCCACGGCATTCAAATCGGCATTCACGGCGTCAATGCCTTCGAATGATGAATTGCCCGTCAAGCCGTTGACGTTACCGACTGCAATCACATCCGTGATTGTCGTCACATCATCAAACGTTGGCGTGATAGACGCGCGACTTATTGCGAACCATTCGCCATCCCATTCATCCGTATTGGCTGAATACGTTCCGCCCAACTGCACCCAATTCTTTGAATCAAAAACCAATCGTTGACGGAAATCGTGGGAACTATAAAAACGCCCCATGTATTTTTGAATAGGTTCATCCATCAGTTTCAAAAATTCTTGACACACCAACTTTTGGATTGTTTTATATGAACCGGAATTCCCTTCGCGCCAATTCGTGTAAGGAATACGAATGTTGATTCCCAAGGTTGTGACTTGCTTAACCAATGAACCTTGTTCGCCACTGCCCGTGAACAAATTCATTTCGGGCAATTCGTACGATAAATTCGACTTGATGTTTGTGTTTGGTGATAGGGCACGTGTGCGTGTTGTTTCGTTTGCAATACCTTGGCCATTCGTTGTCGTAAGGTTTTGCGTTTCCATTTCCCATCCGTAAGAATTCGCGGCATTCAATGTGTGCGTGGTTCCGTTTGTTTTAACAAACCCCACGAATTCCCAATCAAAAGAAACGTCGCCATCTTCGGGGATGTTTGGTGTCAACACTGATGTGGTTCCAACGACCAACAATTCATCGCGGTCAAATTCTTGCAATGGGCCAATAATAACCTCATAACCCGAACCCGATTGTGTCGTTGTCCAACTGATTGCGCCCGGTGTCATTCCCGTAAACGTGCGCTTCAAATAGTAGGTTGTATTGGCATTGAAATCGTACAATTCAACATTCAATCGCAACTTCATGTAAATGTTCGATGAACCAACCGACGTGTTCGCAGTCACTTGACCGACGTGTCGGAATCTAAATAGTATTTGATTCGATGGTGTTGATGCTATGAACCCGACGTTTGTCGTTGGTTGTGCTACGTCATCCGACACCACACCTTTGATTGCTTTGGGTTCCTTGTTTACCACAACGGAAACGTTGTTCACTGCGGGTAAAAAGTTGAAAAGGTTGCCAGCCAAACGCGCTTTGTTTGATGTTTGGTCAATGGTCTTGTTGTAAGAAACCGACGTGTTGTCAATCTTTGTTTTGTCCTTCTTGTATTGATGTTGAATCATTGACGATGCGTCACGCTGGAACAATTGTTCCAATCGGTATTGGCCGTTTGAATAGTAAAAACGCAAACCAAAGATGTAGCACATTTGCTGCAACACTTCAATCCAGTTCTTTCCGGTGACAACACCATCTTCGTCAATGGTATCAAACGCACGGAAATCCGCCCACGTTTCATCCAATGGATTGTTGTTCGCGTTGTAGGTCATTTCTTGCGCCCACCAGTTCGACACAACGGCCAACACGGGGTGTTCGCTTCCGTATATACCCAACACCCCCGCGCCATCCAATGCGTTGATGAACTGGTTGGTGAATTGTCTGAATGAAGATGTTGTGACCAATGAATCATTCAACTTTGAAATGCCGTCAGTGGCTTGGATGTTTAGGACGTAAGGTTGCGAAACATCTTCAACTTCAATAATATCTTGCACGATGTAGCCACCCCAATGAAAGTCAAGATAAACAACTTGTTCTTCATCGGGTGAAAATGACATCACCAATCCATTGTCGGAAACCTTGCTTGTATTGTACCACGTGTTGGCATCTTCGCCACTGAATTCACCTTTCCAAATCTTTACGAAATAGCGGTCTTGTTGGTATTGTTTAAGCGTGTTGAAAAACGCGGTTGTCGCTAAATCTTGAACGTACATTCCAAACGATACCGACGACCCAATGATTGGGGAATAGATGTTGTCCGTTTGCCCCGAATAGTTCAACTGGAATCCATCACCCGTGACGCTGAATTGGTCCGGGCTTGTTCCCGTATATTCGTCGTCCCAAATTTCAATCAAGTAAAAATGTCCGTAGCTACTGCGGAACTCGGAAAATAGTTTTGGATTCGCCATATATTAAAAACCTCTTTGTCTTGTTCGGTTGCGCGATGCGCGTTCGTTGCTCAATAGTATGTCGGACCCGCTGATGCGTCCCGTGACAACAACGTTTTGTCCGCCGCTGCCTTCCATCATTGTGTTGAGTTTTGACAACGGAATCACCGCTTCGGATTCTCGACCCTCGCCAATCAATGCAAGTGTTGGACCCGTTACAACACCACCTTCGGCCAGTGCTGGAATGTCACCGCCCGCCGCTTTTGATATCGATGCGCGAATGGCACCCGCCGCGGCAATCATAGCAACACCAGCACCAACGGCCAACGCCGCTGCCATTGGCGTGGGGCCTAATGTCAAAGCCTTCACAAAGGCTTCAATCCCGATTCCGTATTGAATGAACAATTTACCAAGTTGAGCCAATAGCCCAGCAAATTGACCAAGCAAGAATGAACCCAAATCTTTGAACGACGCTTCACCCATTACCATCGCGCCCGCGATTTCTGCCATCCCCGCAATCGTGTCGACCGATGTGCGATGCATGACGTTGGCGATTTCGTTTCCGAGTTCTTTGTATTTCGCGGTAAACATTTTCGCCGTTTCATATGCCTTGCGGAATGAATGGTCGAATTCATCGGCATCTTCGGTGACGTTGTTTAGATTTTCCTCAATGTCGTGGAACGACTGATTCATTCCATCGTAATCGATGTTCGCAAGGTTCGTGAGTGATTCCGTTGTGCCATCGGCGTCATTGCCAAGTCCGTCAATTTTGCCACCGGTGCCACTTGCTTCATTGCCCGCACCCGTTAATGATTCGGTGACTTCGTCGATTCTTTCCGCAAACCTTGACATTTCCATTTGCGAACCTTCAACAATAGCCGAATATGTTCCAACCTCACTATGTGCGTTTGAAACTTCTTGTGCTAAAGAATGAAACGGATGCGCGAAATCGCTTGTTGAAATCCTCAACGCTTCTTGTGCGGTTATGGTTTCGCCGGTTGAATTTTTATAGGCAATCATTGCATCGTCCAACCTTCTTTGTGCTGGCTCCAATTGCTTCATTGCTTCAACTGCCCTTTTTGACGCTTCGGTCAATTGGTCTTGTGCGGCAATCATGACGACTTTTTTCGCCATTTGATTGTTCATTTCCTTTTGCGCCTTCGTAATATCTTCAACGGAATCTTTTTCGTCAATAAGATTTGGCAAAAAATCCTTGTATTCCGTGTTCAATCGTTTTATCAAACGCCGGCGTTGTTCATTGGAAATGTTTTGGTCTTTGATTGTTTCAATCAACTTGTTGGCTTGCGATTGGCGAACTTTTGTTTTCGCAATATCTTCGCGCGCGCCTTCCGTCAATTTTTTTTCAACTACGACCGCCTCTTTTTTCTTTCTATTTAATAGGGTAAACGCCGCTGCTAAAGCTACAACCGCCGTGATGACCAAACCAATCGGGTTGGCTCTCAATACCATATTATAAATTCGTTGCAATGCCGTGGCAGTTTTTGTCGTGATGTTTGATTTTATCATCACCGCACGCAATAGAACAAAATTGCGAATCAACCCACCAATTAAGAACATCAACGGGCCGATTGCCGCAAGTATTAAACCAAAAACAACGGCGGTTCTTTTTGCCGATGGCGACATCTTGTTCAACTTGCCCGCAAGTTTTGCCAAACTCTCAATCATTGGAACAATGCCTTCGGCTAAAATCTCACCGATTGATATTCCCAATCCTTCCATTGCGGATTCCAAACGCTTGGATGCACCAAGTGCATTGTCACCCATTTCAGTGGCCATTGCGTTTGCCGCACCCGCTGAATTTTCAAATTCTTTGGTCAATGGTTTGATTTGGTCAACGCCTTCTGATAAAATCAAAAGGGCCGATTGTGCCGAACGTCCAACTTCATCTTTCGCATCGGCAAGGTTCAAACCTTTGCTCGCCAAATCTTTCAATGCTTCGGACACTGGTTTCCCAGTTGCACCGATTTCAGAAATAATACGACGCAATGCGGTCCCCGCTTTTGAACCTTTAATACCAGCATTGGCCAACACCGCCAACATCGCGGATGTTTCTTCAATAGACATTCCCGCGCTTTTCGCAACGGGCGCAACGAACGACATTGAATTGGCAAAATGTTCCATATCCAATGCCGATGAACTGAACGATTTCGCCATCACATCAGCGACACGACCCGTTTCGCTTGCATCCAATCCAAACGCGCGCAATGTAGAACCAGCAACTTCAGCGGCACGCGCCAAATCACTTCCCGACGCTTGCGCCAATGCCAATGTTGATTCGGTGACTTTAGTGATTTCCGTTGCCGTGAAACCAAGTTTCGCGAACTCCGTTTGTAATTGCGCCACCTCACGCGCCGTGAACATCGTGGATGCTCCCAAGTCTTTGGCGTTATCTGATAAGGCTTTGAATTCTTCAGCGGTCGCGCCCGATACGGCTTTGACCTTGGACATTTCCGCTTCAAAGCCTTTGAACACATTAAACGATACCGCCCCCAACGCCGCAAGTGGCGCGGTCAACTTCATGGACAAATTTTTGCCCGTTCGTTGCATATTGCGACCGAACTTGTCCATTGCGCGTTCGGCCTTGTTTAGACCTTTACGGAATGGCGCGATGTTCGCGGTTAGTCGGAAATTTAATGAACTAAGACTTGCCATTGGCTTTTGCGCGTTGTTTGCGTTCGTTTATTACTTCTAAAATTTCACCGCGTGTCCAAACCTTGCGGTCCTTCTTCGGCTTGTTTTCCCAAGGAAACACAATCAAATCTTTTGGCTTGATGCGCTTCTTTGTGTGTGGATTCAAAAGGATTGTCGTCATCCAACGCGTCCTTTCCCAATCCGTTTGTTCCTTTCGGTTTTGACGTTCGTTCCAACCTTCAACCAAGTTTCCCCACTCGCGTGGTAATAGGTCATAGAATTGGGACGGCATCAATCCAACTTGACCGAACGCGAACGCTTCCAACGTGTCCCATGTTGCAACGTCACCTTGTTGCGACGTTCGGTCATTTACTTTTTTTCACTACCCGATGAAAATTGTTCTTCAAAGACGGCGAACGCCTTTTCAATCAATTCTTCATCTTCGTCAATCCAATCGGCAACATCCGCCACATCATATCGGAATGGTGCTTTTTCTTTTCTTGCGCCGTCTTTGAATCCGCAATACATCAATGTGATTGCTTGGTCCAAAGTCATATCGTCGCCAAGGTTTTCTAATTGCGCCAATGTTGTTCCCGTCATTTTTGAGAATTCACGCAAGGCGTTGAATCCAAATCTAATGGCGTGTTTTCTTTCGCCGATTTCAATGATTGTCGTCATATTCTTTTTGTTTTGTTGTTGTTGTAATAAAGGGACCGCCCAACGGACGGCCCCGAATAAATTCTTTGATTAAGCAACTGACGCTTGCGTCAATACTCCAGTACCCGTGAATCCGAATGAATACGTCACGTTTTCTTCAACGCCCGCTTCTTGTTCGTAGCTTACCAAGTACGCGTCGCCCGTGTAGTCGATTTCACCGCTTGTTGCAGAACCGAACTTCACTTTCACAAGTGTGCGGTTTGACAACAATGTGAAAAGGTCATCCGGTGTGTCGAAATCCCCACTGATTGAGTAAGTCACCAACCCGTCGCCACTAAGTGACCACGCTTTCAAACCTTCAAGATTCTCTTGCCATCCGGCTGAATCTTTGTTTGTGGTGTCGCGTGTTTCCATTGAAACACTTAATGATGCCGATGTTGCACGGCCAATGATGTCGTAAGATGTTCCATCATCTTCGCTGATTTGAATCACAACATCCGTTGAATTCATGATGCTTGTTGCAGCCATTTTCTTTGTTTTTTATCGTTTTTAAATCTACAAAATCAATCGCGAGACACGCGGAATTTCAAATCAACTTGTGACCCGAACGTCCGTTCATCATCGCTGAACAAATCGCGTTGGCCTTCAAAGGCGCACGATTTTACTTTCACCCCGCCAATCGTTTGGTCCATTCTTACGAATGCACTCCGAACGTATTCAACGGCGTTTTGTGTGTCCGAATACTTTGTTGAAATCAACGTGATTCGAACATCTATTTCGTCAATATGCGAATCGCTTTCTTTCGACATACTTGTGGTGATATTTGCCACCTCGTAAATCGCGAACGGCGTCGCTTTTGTTTGCGCTCCAATTACTGGAAAAACGCGCCCACCAAAAAGCGTGTTCAAATCTGAATCACTGGTGAACTTTGATTTGATAACCTTCCCAATCATATGCGCGCGGCTTTTACTTGTTTATTAAGAAACCCACGCATCAATCGTTTGAACTCGTTTCCAACGCCACCCGAATTTCTTGTTCGTGCGCGTTTGGCAAATCCTTTGTTTGGTCCGTTATATTGTCCGTCCTTTAAATATCCATATTCCAAAAAGTGAGCGAACCAACCGCCTTTTTCCGGGTCGCTGAATGAACGCTTCACCCTTGGGCCAACCGATAAGGACGCAAACGTCGCCCCACGATTCACACGCGTGGTGATGATGCCCATTGATTTCTTCAATTGTCCTTTGGTTATTTCGGCATAAATGCCGCCATTTCGGTACACCTTGAATGTTCCCGACTTGATGTTGGTGATTTCGTCTTTGTAACCTTTCAACATCGGCTTCAATGACTTGCGTGCAATGCGACGAATTTGTGCAGTCGTCACCCCATCGTGTAAGTTTTCCAATTCCTTGAAAGCGCGTTCAAATTCCTTCTTGATGTCCTTTTCATCAAAGCCAATAAAAGCACCGCCCGAACCACCGCCCGTTCGTTTGCCCATTGACGCCATCATTCTTTCCGCATTCGCTCCCATTAGTCCGCAAATCTTGTCACAATCTTTTGGAACGACTTGCGTGCGTCTGCATTCAAAATCGCTTCGATTGTGTAGGTTGTGTTGTCGTGTACAATTTGCATTTGCTCGTTTATGTCCGAGCGGTAACGAATGAGAAATTCCACACGTTTGGTTGCAACCATTTGGTTGCCTTCTTCACCTTCACCAAAATGCGCCCCAGTTTCCACGACCTTCGCCCAAACATTGGCCAAGGTTGTGAACGACAAAATCACTTCACCGAAATCATCAGTTGATTCGGTGAACGATTGAATCGCGATTCTGCGGTCTAATTGTCCCGACTGGTCAATCATTAGAATGTAAAGATTCGATATGGGTTCCACAAATATTCGGATGCCGTTGGCAGTTGACGAACGCGGTCCATTCTTTGGTCGTACAATTCCGAGATGACCAACATCATCCCTTGAATCAACGGCTTTGGAATTGCCGAAACATCAGTCCCTACAACATAGCGAACAATTAATTGATTGACGACACCCGCCCCCGTTGTCCATCCACCGATGGATTGAATGCGTGCGGGTTCCGATATCAAATCGGTTGTGTACAACGATGACGCAATTGTCGCCGTTGAACCGATTTCGTCAACATAAGAAACGGATGTAATTGATGCAACTGAACCGCGTGATAAATACAACAAGTTCGATTGACCATCCCAATGATTGCGTGGGAACTGGTCAAAATATTCGTCTATTGTTGAAGTCACCAAAACGCGTCGTGTGTAACTTTCACACATTTGACGTGCGGCCGTGATTAAGGCCTCAATCAAGGTGTCGTCATCACTATGGTCAACGCGAAGAAAATTCTTCGCCTCGGTCAATGTGATGGGTTCGGACGCCGCGGGCGTTACAATATCAATTGCCATTTCTTATCTTGTTTCCTTTGTAGTGTTCTTTTTCACCGCCTTCTTTGCGCGTGCTTTTGGTGCTTCGGCAATTGCCTCACAAAAACCCGCATTCAAAAAATCGGTCAACATCTCATCGGCGTGGATTTCCACCACCGCGTGTTTGCGGTAGTGGAATCCGTTACCCGATACAGATTTCAAAAATCTGACTTTCATATCGATTAGGCTTGAGCCAAGTATTTAACCGCACGTGTGTCGAGAACCTTCGAGTCCTTACGAGCGTAAGAAACGAAACCAACTTCTAACTCGTCCATGTAGCGTTCGTTCAAACGTACCATTTGAACACCACCAGCAGAACGAACAACGAACTTGCTGAAGTCAGCCGCGAGCAATGTTTTCTTGCCAGTCGTGATTGCTGATTCCATATCGTTATTGTAGTATAGGTTGAATCCGAATAGCTTGTCCGGCTGACCCGCTTCCATCGATGGGATGAAGATTGGGAAGTCATTTGCAGAACCAAGACCAAGCGCACGGATTGCCGCGATAACGCTATCGTTCGCCATCAAACCGAATGTTGGTTTGTTGCGGTACGATGGGTCAATTGAGTGGATAAGGTCCAAGATATCGTCGGCGGAAATTGCCGTTGCAGATGCCGCGGTGTTTCCTAATGATGCACCCGTGATGATACCTTGTGGTTGGCTTGAACCGGTACCATTAGAAAATGCCGCGTTTGTTGCGCGTGCGATTCTCTCTCCCATTGCTTCAGCAAGGAATGCGTTCAAATCGAATGCGTTGTCTTGCAACAATTGCATTGACACACGAACTTGCGATGCGTAGTTGTAGGCACTCAACTGAGCGTTTGCGAATGTCATATCTTGAACAGTGACGGCCGCCGCTTCAGCAGTTAAACCAGCATCCGTTGCAGTGTCGTTGATTGTTGGGTAATCCAACAATGCGCCACCAGCAGTGTTCAATTTTTTAGCTAAACGCTCAACCTCACCGGTGAACAATGTCGCCATATCCAATTCGTTGCTGAAATCTTGAGGTACTAAGAAACCACCCAAAGAATCAGTCCCAGCGATTTGCGTGCTTGTTCCACGTAATTCACCCATAATTGAACGCTCGTTTGCGTTCAAAGAACCCATTCCGTTGCGTAGGTATTTCTCGAATGCACCTTTGCGAGTTGCTTTTGGAGCCGCTTCACGAACTTCAGCATTTGCCGCCAATTCTTTCTTCATCTCGGCAGTGCGCTCGATGACGTCGATTTGGTCTTTGATGCTTCTTGCATCTGCTTCCATTGCGTCGAATTTCGACTTTTCTTCGGCGTTCAAAGAACGTCCTTCTTTTTGTGCCGCGTCAACGATTGCCGTTGCGCCTTTGATTAGTTCCGCGCGTTGTCCGCGTAGTTCGATGTTTTTCATCGTGTTAAAAATTTAGAATTTTACTTTTATACAAATAAAGGTCGGAACCTTCTTCCTTCGTTTCCACGACTTCGGATTCGGTATTTTCTACCGATGCCGCTTTCGCTTCTTCTTTGGTTTCGGTTTCCAAATCGCGTTTCAACTCCGACGTCGAATCCGGATAAGCCGGTTGGCTTACTGGGCTTACATCAAGTAAACGTGATACTTTTTCAATGATTCGGTAAGTGGTGCCGTCGCGTTGTTCCCATCTATCCTTTTCGATTAGGAAAGCGAATGAACTTTGGTTCACGTCGCCGCGCTTCATCAATTCCGCCAAATCATTGGCATATGTTGTGTTCGGTAAATCAACCTCATAAAACAAACCGCGTTTGTCCGTGCTGATTCTTAATGTGCCACTTGACACAC
>Ga0209603_1004084_pt1 | contig 12396 bp, 10 predicted proteins | sample COGITO_mtgs_1206_FD_184812 | JGI IMG/M metagenome (GOLD analysis project Ga0209603, IMG submission 184812) | Pelagic marine microbial communities from North Sea - COGITO_mtgs_120607 (SPAdes) (version 2) | ecosystem: Environmental > Aquatic > Marine > Epipelagic ... | reverse complement strand
AGTAACACGATCTTCTCTGCGAAGCGTTTCATCGGACGTAAGTTCACTGAAGTACAAGAAGAAGCAAAAAGTCTCCCTTACGAGATTGTTGAGGGTAAGAATGGCGACGCTTACATTGGCTGTGAAGTCAAGGGCAAGCAAGAGCAGTTTGCGCCAGAGCAAATCTCAGCGATGATTTTGCAGAAGCTCAAAGCAGACGCCGAAGCATACCTTGGTGAAACTGTGACTGAAGCGGTCATCACTGTGCCTGCTTACTTTAACGATGCGCAGCGACAAGCAACCAAAGATGCCGGCCAAATCGCTGGTCTAGATGTGAAGCGTATCATCAACGAACCGACTGCCGCTGCACTCGCCTACGGTCTCGATAAGGGCCAAGACGAAGTGATCGCTGTATATGACCTTGGCGGTGGTACGTTTGATGTGTCGATCCTCGAAATCGGAGATGGAGTCTTTGAAGTGAAGGCAACCAATGGTGACACGCACCTCGGTGGTGATAATTGGGATAGCGCACTCATCGACTTTCTTGTCGATGACTTTAAGAAAGAGCAGGGCATTGACTTGCGTACAGATAAGATGGCACTACAGCGCCTAAAGGAAGAAGCGGAGAAGGCTAAGATCGCATTGTCCTCGACGCAGAGCACAGACATCAACCTGCCATTCATCACCGCTGATGCGAGCGGACCGAAACACCTCAACATCGAGCTCACTCGCTCAAAACTTGAGCAGATTTGTGACGCGCTCTACCAGCGTACTGTAGCACCTTATAAAGCATGCCTGAAAGACTCAGGCCACTCGACCTCTGAAATCGGCGAGCTTGTACTTGTTGGTGGTATGACACGTGCACCGAAAGTTGTAGAGCTTGCGAAGGAACTAACTGGTAAGGCTCCACACCAAGGTGTGAATCCTGATGAAGTCGTTGCCATCGGTGCTGCGATTCAGGGTGGTGTGTTGCAAGGTGATGTGCGCGACGTACTCCTCCTCGATGTGACTCCACTTACACTTGCGATCGAAACTGCAGGCGGTGTTGCCACTGCGATGATCGAACGTAATACCACCATCCCCACCAAAAAGAGCCAAACTTTCTCCACTTATGCAGACAACCAAACTGCAGTGGATATTCAGGTCCTTCAAGGTGAGCGCCCAATGGCGAAGGATAACAAGACACTCGGTAACTTCCGTCTCGACGGGATTCCATCCGCGTCTCGTGGTGTGCCACAGATTGAAGTGACTTTCGATATTGATGCCAATGGTATCCTTAACGTCAGCGCGAAGGATCAAGGCACAGGCAAAGAACAGAACATTACGATTTCCGGTTCATCCGGCCTTGATAAGGACGAAGTCGAAAAGTTGAAACGCGAAGCTGAAGCACATGCTGCCGAAGACGAAGCGCTGAAGGCTGGTGTCGAAGCACGCAACGAGCTCGATAACATTGTCTATCAGGCTGAGAAGCAAATCACAGACCTAGGCGACAAGATCCCTGCAGACAAAAAGACTGAGCTCGAAGCTGCGATTGCAGAAGGCAAAGCCGTACTGGAGAATCAAGAAGCCGATGTTGACGCGTTGAAAGCACCGAAGGATAAGATCATGGAAATCATGCAGTCCTTCGCTGAAGAGATGTATAGTCAGCAAGCAGCAGAAGGCGCCGCAACTGGACCAGAGGGCGCAGCGCCGGGAGGTGATGCTACTTCAGAGCCAAAGCCAGCACAAGATGCTGAGACTGTTGATGCCGACTTCGAGGTCGTCGACGAAGACAAAAAATAAATCTTTTAAAAGGAGTTAGAAGATAGGGGGAAGAAACTAGAATGACTTACCGATGGTTACTTCATTGTTACTGTAGGTGTTTTAAAACTAACTTCCAACTTCTGCCGTCTAACTCCTCTTAATAATTCTCCAAACTAAAATATAGAATATTATGAAAATCAAACCACTCGGTGAACGCGTTCTCTTAAAGCGCATTGAAGAAGATGAACAAGTCCGCGGCGGCATCATCATTCCTGATTCCGCAAAGGAAAAGTCTCAGGAAGCAGAAGTTGTTGCACTCGGCACAGGCAAGGCAGACGACAAGCCTTTCTACGTCAAAGTCGGCGACAAGGTTCTCCTCCCTCAATATGGTGGCACTCCAGTCAAAATTGACGGCACAGAATATATCCTTGTCGAAGAAGATAGCCTCCTTGGTGTGATTGGTTAATCGCCAATCAATATACTTAACAATAACGAATAAATAATTACAAATTATGGCTAAGCAAATCCTATTTGATGAAGCAGCACGCAAGAAGATTCTTGCTGGTGTTGAGACTCTCTCTAAAGCAGTAAAAGTAACATTGGGGCCAAAGGGTCGCAATGTCCTTATCGACAAGAAATTCGGTGCTCCAACAGTGACTAAAGACGGGGTGTCGGTTGCTAAAGAAATCGATCTTGCCGATCCTTACGAAAACATGGGTGCGCAAATGGTGCGCGAAGTGGCTTCCAAGACTGCAGACTCTGCAGGCGATGGTACGACTACAGCGACCGTACTTGCTGAGTCAGTCTATCGTGAAGGGATCAAGAATGTAGCTGCGGGTGCGAACCCTATCTATCTTAAGCGTGGCATCGATAAGGCAGTCGCTGCCGCCACTGCGGCATTTGCAAAGCAAAGCAAGCGCGTGAAGGACCGCGAAGAAATTCGTCAGGTTGCAACTGTTTCTGCGAATTGGGACTCAGAAATTGGTGACATTATTGCAGACGCGATGGATCGTGTCGGCAAGGATGGCACTATCACTGTTGAAGAAGCCAAGGGTATCGAAACATCGCTCGACGTGGTTGAAGGTATGCAGTTCGACAAGGGTTACCTCTCTCCGTACTTCTGCACCGATGCAGAAGCACAAGAAGTCAATTTTGACGACGCACATATTCTGATCCACGAGAAGAAGATCAGTAGCCTCAATGAGATCCTGCCACTGCTTCAAGTCGTCGCCAAGACTAACAAGCCATTACTCATCATTGCTGAAGATATCGAGGGCGAAGCACTTGCTGCATTGGTAGTAAATAAGCTTCGTGGCACATTGAATGTTGCAGCGGTGAAGGCTCCGGGATTTGGTGATCGTCGCAAGTCAATGCTTGAAGACATTGCAGTGCTCACTGGTGGTCGCTGCATTACTGAAGATCTTGGTATCAAGCTTGAGAACGTTCAAATTAGCGATCTTGGTAGTGCTAAGCGTATCACGGTGGACAAAGAAAACACCGTGATCGTTGAAGGTGCTGGTAAGAGTTCTGAAATTCAGGGTCGTGTGAAATTGATTCGCCGACAGATCGAAGAAACTACTTCCGACTATGATCGTGAGAAGCTCCAAGAGCGTCTTGCAAAGATTGCTGGGGGTGTTGCAGTGATTAACGTCGGCGCCCAGACTGAGCCAGAAATGAAAGAGAAGAAGGACCGCGTCGACGATGCGCTACACGCTACACGTGCAGCTGTTGAAGAAGGCATTCTTCCTGGTGGAGGCGTTGCATTGCTCCGCGCTGCAAAGGCAATCGAAAAGGCAGCTTCTGAACTTGAAGGTGACGAAGAACTCGGTGCGCAAATCGTTCGTCGTGCGATTGAATCGCCACTTCGCCAGTTGTGCTTAAATGCGGGTGTTGAAGGTTCGCTTGTCGTCGCTGAAGTTCTCAAATCCAAGGGCGCGAAGGGCTACAATGTTGCAACTGGTGAATATGTTGATCTCCTTGCTGCAGGGATCGTTGATCCAGCCATGGTAACACGCACTGCATTGCAAAATGCTGGTTCGGTTGCTGGTCTGCTCCTCACGACTGAGTGCATGATCACAGACGCCCCTGAAGAAGGTGGCGCACCTGCTGGCATGCCAGACATGGGCGGCATGGGCGGCATGGGTGGCATGGGTGGCATGATGTAAAGCACACACTTGAAACTGTATGCACTAATCGCTTAGTCATACGATTCACAGCAAAGCCCCGACTGATTTCAGTCGGGGCTTTTTCGTGAGAGCGTTCTTTTTAACTATTGCCTGATTTACAAGGCAAGTGATTCAGTGCCCTGGGATAGACTTATTCGGCTATAGGGCTCCTAGTGTAGATTGACAGATGGATCTAGTAAATACCGTTCATTCTATTGTAAGAATCGAGTAGATCCCGATGTTTGAAATTATTCAGGTGGGTGAGAGAACATCTTATCCTCATACGAGAAGTCGGTGATGAAAGACTCAATGTAGTTGATGATCTTAGGTTGTAAGCGTTCGTAGTTCTCAGAAGATGCCTGGATTACTATGCGTACATCGTAGTAGCCAATATTTAAGAGCGCCTCAGACACTTTAGTTCGCACTTCGTTGAGTTGGTCTCGATTACGTATCACCTCATACTCTAAAAGGAAATATCGGTGCCCGAAAATTAAGGGATGAGTGGTCCAAGAGCTATTGTGGATTAAGGTGCCATCAGGAGTACGTATGTCCCTCGAATTCTGGTCTCCTTTGAGTCGGTAGGCGATGCTCCCTGAATCATCTCGTACAAAGTTAACGTCCTGTTGGCTGGCAATGACTTCGATTTTATCTAGGTATTCTGGCATGTAATCTTCGAGCGGATTGCCCAGGCAATCAAGCACCGGGTAGAACGCAATGTCGGCTGTAAAATCGGGAATTTCCGGAACAATAATTCTAACTATCCCAGTTCCTGTGGTCATAATTTTAAACAGGCTACTTTCCGGTGCACGAAACTCGACCTCCTTATTTGAAATGACGATGGAACGTGCCTCAAATCCATCTAATATTTCTCGCTCCAAGCGCACATTTAGCGGTTCGACTTTGCAGCTAATTAAGGGAACAAACGGCACCGCTGAAGTCGCGGATAGGCAAAACAACGATAAAAATAACAATGCAATTCTATTCATGAATATAGGCTTTCCTTTTAGTTTATAGCAGCTAATTCAGCGTTATATTCCGTCTGTGTGATTTCTTCGAAATTTAGCCGTCGGTAATTTCTTACGACTGGATTACCTGGTGGAAATTGTCCATTTTGAAAAAGAGTATTGTACCCCCAGTCTCTCTTCGGAGGCACATAATGATTGTTGAAATTTGTAGGCGCCCCATCAGGTCTGACTTCACTCTCAAAAAGAGAGACAAGCGATCCACGAATAGTGACTTGGCGGGCACTACCCCAGTATTCTAGAAATCTGGGTAAATTTACCACGCCAAGGCTAAGTGGACGATTGGGGTCGGTAGTCGGGAAGGGCGCATCATCTACAATTGTATTTGGCGTGCCTGTGACAATAGCTGCAGCAATTTCAAGATAACTACTGGCTGGTCGTTTATTTTCAATCGTATTTCTTCCATCTTCCATGCTGAATTTTCTGTTTTGGTCCCAACTATCTGAAAGAAGTGTCAACGCATCTGCAAAGATTGCGGCGGGCTTCTCCGAGTTGTCGTCAGGTGTGGTCGAATCTTGGCTATGTGGAATCCCGTCTGCGTTAAAGGAGCCGATCACATAAGCAGGGGCATTGGTAGCTATCGAGAAACCTTCTACTGCAGTATTTGGTGGCTCTGGTATTTCCTTGGCATCCATGATGACCAAGGCTCTTTCGGTATAAATGTTTGGATCCACAGCTGGTACTATATTGTAGGAATTTTGACCCGAAGATGTGCCATGTGCATATTGAGTGTTATCGATGGTGGATAGATCGTTACTTGTAGGAAATTCGACATAGACGACGCCGTTCCAATTCTTATCAACATCATAGGTTCCGTTAAATCCCGTGCTGGAGTTATTCTTGCTATCGATATATTCCTTTAGCCGCTGAACATCTAGTGCAACTGTATCGATACCTTTGTTTTCTCGATGATCGTAGAATCCTCCCCGGATTTCAGCGGGAATCTGCAGCTGCACAGTCACCTCTTTCCATTTTTTGCCTTGTTTAACCCATTGTATTTGCGTCTCAGTGCTAGCTGGTTGGTAATCGTAATACTCTGGCTCATTTTTTTGTATTGATGTGTAGGTGTCATCGGGGTCTCCAATGACATCAGGTGGCAAATCAACTACGTCATAAATGATATCGCCAAAGATATCCTGCTGTGGATCACTTCTTGGATCGTTTGGATTGGTGCGCTTAGGGGTATACGCTTTGAGCTGTCCATTTGGCTCCAATTTAATCAGTAGACCCGCCTGGTAAGCCATCTTTTGAGCGCGAATACTGGGATTTTTTCGATCTGGGTGATCAGAAGGCAGTAGTGGCTCAATTATGGCGTAACCTGCATTATTTTTTTCGTTGACCGAGGTGTAGGGGTCATCTGGAACGTAGTCATCGAAAGCGACCACGTTTTGGGTGACGGCGCCCAAAATACTGTCCTCCACGTAGCCATTCCAACGGCTAGGAGCTTGCTCACTCCAACTGCTAGCATTAGAATCAAGTATACCTGAATTAGAATTCATTGGCTTAAGGACTAGGGGATTAAGGCTCGTCGGTAAATTTACATCACCCCCGATGTGAACGGGTATGATTTCATCATGCAGGATACTTCCGGCCGTAGATACTTTGTCGTAAAAATTCAAGGATGCCCCAGATCTAGCGGCAAGATACATATCTTTGTTGGAGTGCACTGGTCCGGCGATATCCATATCCAAGCCAGGATTAATTTCTAGTATTCCGTTGTAGAAGATGGCATTCGTAAATAGTGGCGCGTCTCGGACTTCGAAACGCTCTCGGGCATATACGGACACCGAGCTTTGCCCTGAAATATTTACACTCGCGGCACTATAAACGTTGATTTCGCGACTGTAGACACTTCTGCCCCGAAATGAGTCAAATTCGTTCATGGGGTTATCCGTATGGATGAGTTTCCACTCGCCAGTCGGAATGTTGCCGGCCTGCAATTTGAGACTGTCATAGATAACATCGGAATCTGCAAAAAAGGCTTTAGCTGACTCAGGAATTTTCAAAGGATTTTTTCCGACGTGTAATTCATCTACTGGTAAGGAACTTTGCCGAGAAAATCGCAATGCAAGGTCCGCGGCACCATATTCAATTAAGGATTCCGCTGCGGCTTTGGCCTTCAATCTGGCAACATGTCGCTCTGTTATTAGCAAAGCGTTATTCGTGCGCGTGATAATTGAGGCCACTAGTATAAAAACCAAAGATGTAATTATAAGTACTGAAAGTAAGACGGACCCATTGCGGGACGAATCATTTTTGTATATGTTCATAAGGTTACCCTCTAGGAGATATTGTGAAGTTATAGGTGCCGGACGATTTCTTCGACGGGTTATCGTGAATGACCATGCAATTTACCATAATGCTAAGTTCAGAAAGATTGTAGAACATATAGCCTGAGATTAGACCTGCGGCTTGCTTAATCACAACTTCGTGATTTAGGCTTAGATTTTGTGCAGGAATCAGCTCTTCAATGGGTTGGTACTGCGAGTTTGCAGGAATGTTTATGTCGAACTTTTTAAGCTCAGCTTCTTCGGCCAGCGTATACGTATTGAGATAGTAGCCAACGATACGCTCGATGGGTGGCGGAATGGCATCGCTAGGGGTGGGATCGTCACCGTAAAATATTAAGATGCAAAAATTACCAAATTGGCCATTGCGCTGGCGATAATCTGCCGAAGTTTGACCACTGCCGGTCGATCTAAAGCTACCTGCAATATCATGGCCTTGATCGAAGAAGGACTTGTAGATGATGAAGCTATTGGATTCTCGTGCCTCATCAGTTAACTCGTTGGTAATTTTGCGTATGGAAAGTTCTATATCGAGTTTGTTAGTGACATTTAATGAAGTCTTTAAGCACTCCGTTACAAAAGGTGTTATCATTGCTAGTAATGCTACTCCAATAGTCATGGCGACCATGATTTCAACTAGGGTGAACGCTGATTTAGAATGACTCATATACTTTTTAGGGGTACATTTTTTAGCGTTTAATTCAGTGATATAGATGATTTAACAAAATGTACTGCGTCATTGATCCATGCGGAATCGTCATCAGCGTCACGCTTCTGGAGTAAATAGCTATAGTTCAGTGTAATTTGAACTGCTTCCAAGGGATTTGCTCCTGTGTTTAAATCAACTACATCTGCAGTAAATCTCATTGGCATCACTACTTTTGGGACACCTTCATCTGTTCCTTCAGTGGTGACATCCATTATGATGTTTTTCTCAAATTGCACACCAAAACTGATGGCGTCATCTAATTGAAGATTGCCGTTAAGGGCTTTCAACATCGATGTTTTTAAAATGATTGAATCATTACCACTGAGTGCTGTTTCCACCACATCAAACTGCAGAGCCATCATTTGCTCGGCATATCCGTAAGCAATATTGTGCGCAACAGATTTGCGTATGATCGCATCCGACTGATTCAGTGAAAAGATAAGTGCTTTAGTCAGACCTAACGTTAGTAAGCTGAAGACGAACATACCAATCATGACTTCGGCTAGACTAAATCCTAGGGTATATTTGCTTTTTTTTCGTAATGTCACAGAGTAATTACCGTTACAAATATTTGAAGAATCATCAAGAATTAGCGGACTGCTTATTATTTTTTAGCATTTTATTTATATATCGGTTAGTTCGTTAAATATCTTTTGGGCATGATCAATTGATAAATCTTAATAATGTAATTCTTATCGACCATTTTAAAAAACGTTTACATGCAAGTCTTACCTAAACGTAAATAAATTAGCAATTCTGTCGAATACTAACCGGCAAATGAGTCGAATGAAAATATTAGCCTAAGGATAGGACCAAGCATGAAGATGCTGAAGACTACAATGCAGTGAGTGCAAGAAATTGAGGATGCTGATAGAATTTAAGCTTCATTGACTTGAATGGCTGGTCGAGTCAGGGATTTCATTCGTATTTTTCTGTAGATCAGCAAGTAGTTTATGGATTTTTATCGTGTGGTAGATAGGCAATAGAAAGTGAGTGTTATCACTGATAACGATTGTTTTTATCTAGCTAATTTGGAGGATCGGTTTAGTTCTGTAAGAATGAATCATATTGCTATAGCGGGTGCGGTCGGCTCGTTACTGTCTTTAGGTGCTCAAGCACAGTCACAGGCCAATAATAATTGGGATTTGGCGCGTATCTATAATTCCTCCACGGCGGTCTTTTACGGCGAAGTGTTGCGCACGGTGCCTGAGCCGTTGTTTCGCACCGGCGTGTCGGGGGTCCATGTGCAGGATATACGGTCCGTGGAACTGCCCTTGCAGGAGTTGATCTGGGAGCAGGGCACGCACTTTACTTTGACCGTGGTTGAGGGATTTAAGGGAACTTCTGCGGAACAGTTTGAGTGCTATCGGGCTGATCAGTCTCCGGATCTGTGGACTTACCTGGAGAATGCTGCCGGTGACGTTTTATTGGCGCCACCAATCGCGCTGGATCCATTGCTGTTGAATCTGTCACAGACTAATCGTGGGCTCTTTTTTATACGCGATTATCTTGGCTCAACTATTCCTGTGTTGTATCGTGTGCGCATGGGGCAGCGGGCGGAAGATGATATAAGACTGTTGCGGATTCATCAGTCGGCAGATGATGTGTCTCTTGAGCGGATACTGCAACAGCAACAGATACAGATAAAATTTGAGGCTGAGCAAGCAGCTGTCGCGTTTAAAGTCTTTGAAGATGAATACTATCAGATCATTCGCGCTCGGGAATTAGCGATTCGTCAGAGCTTGCTGGAAGATTTGGTAGTGCGCATGGGCTATGACGGGCGTTGGTCATATTATGCCTTTAAGGAACGATATATAGCGCAGCACGGTGCCTACTTGGCCGAGGGAGAGTTGCCATCTTTACCTATAGATCAAATCGAGATTCTTTGGAAAATGGCGTCGGAAGAATTGGCAAAAATTGATGTTATTTTACAGGCTCGAGCCAAATAATGCGTATATCTAAATGGTTGTAGTAATATGAAGAAAATTTTACCGAGCTCAGTCTCTTATTTGTTTAAATATCTTCTGTCTGGTGCCGTCGGTGGGGTTTTGCTGGCGCTGGTAATAGCTGTTCGGTTTTTGAATGATAAGCCAGACTTAGAAATCTGGCACACCGCAGAGCTGAATGAAGAATATACAGCAGAGTCGAAAGTTGCTACGTTTGCGGACTATCTGGCCTTGGAGGATCGCTTGTTTACTCAGTTGGATGAGTTGGTTGTTACACCTAAGAGTAATGATCCAGCGAAGTGGGCAGACCGCTACAGTAATCAGAGCTATGCCGATGCTACGAGCTGGGAGAGCAATTGGAATCGTAGCTTTGAGTTGATTCATGAAGCGCCCACGTGTGGTGTCTTGCTGCTCCATGGATTGACTGATGCGCCCTATAGTTTGAGGCGTTTGGGCCAGCGCTTGCATGCTGAAGGAGCATATGTAGTTGGATTACGAATACCAGGGCACGGTACTGCGCCAGCGGCTTTAACGCAGACCAGCTGGCAAGATATGGCTGCCGCGGTAGGATTAGCGATGCGTCATTTAAAGTCAGCGGTGAATGAACAACCGCTACATGCAGTGGGGTATTCGCATGGCGGAGCGCTGAGTATTCGCTATGCTCTCGATTGTTTGGCGGATCAGAGCTTGCCGGTATTGGAGAATATGGTGCTGGTTTCCCCCGAGATCGGAATTACCTCGCTGGCGAAGTTTGCTATTTGGCAGAAGCGTTTCAGCTACCTATTGGGCATGGCTAAATTACAATGGCAAATCATCGCGCCAGAGTATGATCCGTACAAGTACCAGTCGTTTCCAGTGAATGCTGCTGCTGTGGCTTATCAATTAACTATTTTGAATCGCGAGGAGTTACGCAAACTTGAGGGTGATAGTCGGTTGATGTCGTTTCCGCGTGTGCTGGCCTTTCAATCAGTCGTCGATACTACGGTGGAGATGTCCGCGTTAGTACGAGATTTTTTTGGGCGCTTACCTGAAGCGGGGCATGAATTGGTGTTCTATGATATCAACCGCAACTCCCAGGTTGAGCCGTTATTAATTCAGGGTAAGGTCCCGAACCTAGAGCCTTTAATAAGTGATCCGCAGCGGGACTACAAATTGTCAGTGGTCCGAAATGAGTCGCCTGGAACGCAGTCGGTTGCAGTGTATTCCTATGCGCCGAGTCTTCATGAGTCGGAAGTGCTGGCCTTGGGGTATGGGTGGCCTGCCACGGTCTATTCTCTCTCACATGTTGCGCTGCCGTTTCATCGCGATGATCCATTGTATGGTGCGGGCCCTCAAAAAAATCCGGAGCGTATCCATTTGGGAGCCATCGCCGTGCGCGGTGAGAAAGGTGTCTTTGCGGTTGCAGCCGGCGATATGTTGCGACAGCGCTGGAATCCGTTTTATGACTACCAGGAAGCCCGTATCGTTGAGCATCTCAAGTAGGGGCGCTTTGATTGAAACGATTGCTTTGCGGGCTTTTCAACCTCGGGTGCTTTTCCCATCGCCCTGCGGCATTTAATCATTCTCTGCTTTCAGCTATTTCAGCTTGAATAGTAGTGTGAGCCTCGGCTGACAGGAAAGCCACTGGTGACTCAGCCCCAAGGATATGACCGTTCTTAGCTTGATATTTTCAATAAATCATGTATGCGTTCATGCATGGCAATTAAAACAATTAGTTTGGAAATCGATGCTTATGAGCGTCTCAAGCGCGCAAAGCGTGGGAAAGAGTCTTTCTCTGCTGTGGTGCGGCGTGCGCATTTTGATGCGCCTGAATCAAGCGGCTCAGCAATTCTCGCTGAAACCGCGACACTTTATAATGGCCAAAAAGGCGCACCAGCCAATACACTGAAATATTGGGATAAGCTCGAAGATCGAAATGTGGATAGAATCTCACCCAGTAAGTGGGGTGACGAGTCATGATACTCGACACCTGTTTTTTGATCGATTTACAGCGTGAGTTCCGGAGGAGCGAACCTGGACGGGCAACTGCTTTTTTGGAAACACATAAAAGTGCGCTCTTTAGTATTTCTGTGATAACCGTGACAGAATTCTTAGAAGGCTTTGCCCATGTCGCCGAAGGCGAGCGTTTGTTGCGAGCTTACTCCCGTGTTAATTTGGATTCAAAAGTGGCGAGTCAAGCTGCAGTGTTTCGGCGTGAATTAAGAAACGATGGTAACTTAATCGGGGACTTTGATATTCTCATCGCGGCGACTGCGGTGACCGAGAGCTTGCCTTTAGTCACACGAAATATTGAGCACTTTCGGCGTTTTACGGAATTGGAGTTGATTGAATATTAATAGAGTGTGCAGCCGCGTCTAGCCACGCATTTTGTGGTTTCAGATCTCGTGGCGTCGTTGCTTGCAACGGCCATCAGCAGTATGAGGATGATCGCAATGAGGCCGTTGCAAGCAACGACGCCACGATTCAAGTACTGATTGACTCTCACTCCGCGCAGCGGTTCATTGTTTCACAACGCGAAACCTAAGCACTGATAGCTTCAGGCTC
>Ga0209603_1004082_pt1 | contig 12397 bp, 11 predicted proteins | sample COGITO_mtgs_1206_FD_184812 | JGI IMG/M metagenome (GOLD analysis project Ga0209603, IMG submission 184812) | Pelagic marine microbial communities from North Sea - COGITO_mtgs_120607 (SPAdes) (version 2) | ecosystem: Environmental > Aquatic > Marine > Epipelagic ... | reverse complement strand
AAGACGCCGCCGACGACGAAGACGCCGCCGACGCCGCCGACGCCGCCGACGCCGACCCGATGGCCGAGGAGGGCGACGCGGTGATCGCGTAAGCAACTCGAAGCAAGGCGCCCAAGGCGCACACACAGCACACATGGCGCGCGCGTGCAGAGACGAGGAGTGTCGAGGAATGTGGAATGTGGAATGTCAACTTGAAGACGAAAGGTTTCAAGTGTGCGCAAGCAACGGGTAGGGTGTTGAGTAGAGAAATTTTGGTGCTTGGAAAAGAATGTCGAAAACTCACTTTGCTCACAACATTTCTGACACATTCAAACAAACACATCCAAGTTCAATTCCAATCTGCGCGCGCTTGCTCTGCCTCACAACATTTTGCTGTCCGCATCTCGAACTCTCACACACATACACACACACACACACACACATACACACATTTGCGCAGCCATGTTTTGCGCCTTCGTCTCTCTCACACACATTCTCAGTCGGAATCCTCGTCGTCGTCGTCGAATGCCTTCTGAATGAAATCGCGGGCACGTGCCTTACCCTGGCGCTTGGCAATGGCTGCGAGTTCGTCTTCATTCTCGTCGCTCTCCGCCTCGGACCCAGACGAGTCAACGGAGGTGATCGCACGCTTGCGAGACTTTGAAGAGGAAGCAGCCGCAGCAGCCGAGGAAGAGGAAGCAGCCGCAGCAGCCGTCTTCGACTCTGCACGGAGCTTTTTTGCCTCCTCGCGCTTCTTGAACTCTGGATTGTGGCGCTCGAACTGCTCGTTTGCAAATGCCTCGAGTGCGGACGGCTTTGGGAATGCAAGTACGGACCGTTCGCCAGAAGTACGATTGGCTTCCGCCTCCGACTCGAGGCGCCGCTTCTCCTCCTCGGCACGGAAACGAGCCTCGTTGTCGCGGACGGTATTGGCACGAGAATTCTCAATGCCAATCTTCCAGAGACGGTTTGCCTCGTCGCGCTGCTCCTGAGTAAGCTTGTCCCAAGTCATGCCGTCCTCGCAGGTTATCATCTCTGCTTGAAAGTCACGCTGTGTCTCAGGAACATCCATCGATTGCGCCTGCTCCTCCTCCTTGCGCATCAGCTGCTGGAAGCTAGTAAACGAGCGCCACCAGTCGACGAGCACACGGATGGCGTGATTCGAACTGGCATTGTTGCCCAGTCCGCTGATGGAGCCCTTGAACAGGAAGAAGACACGAGCGCGCTGCCACGCCTTGGCTGCCTTGGCCTTGATGTGTGCCATCTCAGCACGATTGAAGCAAGTGAGGAACTCGCAGATTTTGGGATCCTCCTCCGTGTCCGAGTCGAGGAATTGGAGATAGTGCTTCGGACCGGAGTGCCTCTGGTTGTGGTGCAGCCACCAGAACACGGCTTTGACGACAAGATTGCGCTCGTTGGCATCGATGAAAGCAGTGGCCGTCTTCTTGAACAGCTTCATCGCGGCAATGGCGTCTTTCCAGTGCTCCTTTGCCGAGTCAGGGACGGTGAACTCCGAGTCGGATTCCCAATCGAATCCCTTGTTTGCCTTGCGAACTTCGCATGCGCACAGAGCAAGCCAGTAGATGGCGTTGCGCATCATGGCGAGAGCACCTTCGCGCAGAACGTCTTTGCCACGCTTCTCGCACAGCAACGGGTTGGCAAGCTGCTGCTGAATCCAGTAGTCACCTGCATACCCATTGTAGACATGAGTCGTCGTCTGCCAGGGAACGAGTGAGTCGGCATCTGCCCTGCGTGCCTGCTGCGCCTCGGTGAGAGAGAGGTACCTGCTGCTCACGGCAGTAGCCCATCCGTCTCTGTACATGGAAAGAAGGGTTGTCATGATGTCTCTCGGCACAGTGCCCGGGAGACGGGCAAGGCGGGCAATCTCTGCTGACATGTCGTGGAAGCCGGTTTGCATGTAAGAGCGCTCCTCGAGGCGAGGCCATTCCGGCTGCTCCTGGCCTTCTTCGCCTTCTTCTTCAGCACCTGGTGACGGCCAAACGTGGACGGAAGCGCGGCACAGGCGCGACGAGTACGGGCACGCATCCATGGTCTTGGACTTGGCGAGTGCCTTCTTGCCGCGATCAAAGGCACTGTGATCAGCAAGCATGGCCGCTGTCTCAGGAGAGAGCTCAAAACCGGCTTGGAAGGCGGTCTTGGGAAGACGGACTGCAGCTCCGTTTGTGGCAACGTCCACGTCGTGCTCGTTGGGAGTCTGCTTGAAGAAGATGGAGCCGGCCGTGGTCTTGTTGATCAGGGGGTTGGCTGGAGAGTCGGAGCGCTTTGCTCTAAGTTCGTATTGGTGTTCGTTGAGAGGCATGACTACCTGTTGTACATGGGTAGGAAATGTAGGAGGGATAGTAGAAGTAAGAATAAAGCAAGGTTTTGAAACGTTTCATATTTGAAGTATGAAACGTTTCGCTCAAGTCTTGTAACAGCCAAGGCTTGCTGCGATACGTCTGCAGAAGGCTTTGAGGTGCAAGCGGTGTGTGGGGCGGCCATATCCTTACCCTCTCTCCTTTTTTGTGATGCAGTCACAAGGGGTGGTCCAGTCCTTATATGCCACGTAAAAGTGCGTTACAAGAGTTTACAAGTTCCGAAACGTTTGAAACCGTAGTTCCCGCGCGGCGCTCGGCGCGAGCGCCGCTCTTTCCGCCATTTGCCGAATTCGGCGCTCGGCGCGAGCGCCACCATTCACACCATTCCCCATCTCGTCAAATTCGGCGCTCGGCGCGAGCGCCGCTCTTCCCGCCATTTGCCGAATTTGGCGCTCGCGCACAGCGCCACCATTCACACCATTCCCCACTTTGCTCAGACACGGCGCTCGGCGCGAGTGCCAACTTAAAATGAGATTAAATCTCGTGTAACGTCCAAACTTGGAAAATTTTCTAATGGCACTTTGCCTTCCTGTAGCCCTACATGTGTAAAAAGGGGAGGAGGAAAATTGGAGAGTACCAGTCTACAGGTTGACTGCTACTTTTCCCTTCCTCAGTCGTATCGCAGCAAGACCTCACCGTTACCAAACTTGCCGACCTAGAAGTTTGAAACCTTTCAATGGCATCTCCTACTTCTGGCATCCGCATGCGAGCTCAGGTGGGACTTCTCGGTAGGACTTCTTTACCTTCTTTCACTTACGCTCCGTACTGTACCATCATCGTCTTTGACCTTCCCGAACCCCTCCCCTCGGGCACATACATTACTTTCGTCTTCCATGGCTACCGCTGCGGCGCACTCGTTCAGCAGAACCAATCGAGCTCCCGCTCCGTTGCGTACAAACTTCTTCTCCGCGAGGACAAGAAGACGCCATGGAAGGGCGTCCCAACCGACGAGCCTGACGGCTTCAAATTTCTCGACTTGCCGTCTCGCAATGGCTCCTCCTCCAACACGGCCACTGCCGCAGCCGCCGCAGCCGCCGCAGCCGCCGCTTCTTGCGCCGTCGCAACCACGACTTCTTTCTCCGTCACAACCACGATGCAGGAGGTTGGCCCACCTGCCACTCCAGCTGCCGCACCAGCCGCAGCTGCCGCCGCTGCCGCACCAGCCGCAGCCGCACCAGCAGTCGTCATCAAGCCCGAAAAACTGACCGATGAAGAGATTGCAGAGGTCAAACGCCGCATCCACAAGGACCAGACTGAGGAGCAGCGTCTTGGGAACAAGAAGGTCGATCCAGCCTACCCCTCCCGCATCTCCAAACCTGCCGGAGTCTGCCAGGATGACATTGAGGCCATGCGTATGCGCATTGCCACTCTCGAGGCACAAGTCGACGAGTACAAGAAAGCCGGCAAGCGCCGTGTCGACCCTCCCAGATCTCCAGACCGCGAATACGCCGCAGAAGAGGAGGTCGAGGACGACTCTGAGTTGCGCAAAGACTACGACGATCTGAACACCAAGTCGGCCAAGGTGCGCAAAATCTGCCACGAAATTGGCGTGGACAAGATCATCGACGCCGTTCTTGCGGATCCGAGCAAGCAGTCGGAGCTTATCAAGCCGACCAAGGACTGCGTATCGCTCATCAACCGCAACGGCGGTGCGGAGGAGTGCGCTCTCCAAATCAAGGCATTCAAGGAGTTCCAGCGCCAGAAGTACTTGATTTCTCTGATCACACTCGGCCTGCAAGTGAATGACATTGTTCGCATCAAGGTGCCCGAGACGGACTTCTACACTATCGCATCCGTACTCGGCACCTCATCCCCTCTCTACCCAACCTGCCCGCGCGTGGCCACCCTCTTTGTCAACGACGGAGACGCGCACAATGGCTCCACCTTGTCGATGGCAGTCGGAGGTGACACTGCGTCGATTCAGAGATTTGTCAACAACAAGGACATAATCGAACTGATCAATTCAGTCTTCGAACTAGGCAACCTGGACAAGCTCCACGCCGCCGCCACCTCGCTCAAGTACACAAAGCTCGCAAAATTCGAGTACGCCAGAGAGCTGTACAAGCGCGTAGTCCAATCGCTTGCCAAGAGATTCCCGGAAAAGGAGGGCTTTCTCAGGTCGGAAGCGGCCAAGATCAGACAGGTTCTAAGCGACCAGGGCCCCGTTGCGGAAATGACGCTTCCTCAGCGTTACGCACGTGCATTCTCCTCGAGAACCACACCCGCGGCTGCTTCTGCTTCTGCTTCTTCTTCTTCCGTCGTTCAGATTGACGACGACGAGTGAGTGAGCTCACTCACTTTGGGACAAGACGAACGCATCCATGCTTTGGAAGAACAATCAGGCTTTTGTTGTCCCAACAAAATGCTCTGACTTTGGTGTTCACAATTGGCGTCGTGCGTTGAATCTTTGTACTGTTGATTCGGACAAAATACGCACTTGGAAAGGCCAACGATGTGTTGTTGTTGTAAGTCTGGATGAACTTGTTGGGCGAATAAATCACCTGAATGATAGAATTGCAAGGAGAGAATGCAATTTCAAAGTGTGGACACGCTTGGATGTCTGAATGATACGGCAGAAAACACTCGTCATTTTGTCCATTCTGTCTGTAGTAAAACTTTCCATCCGTCGAACGAGTGAAGAGCACCATCAGCATAAAGTCGTCCGAAATGTCCACATTTGCTGGCGCATTCGGCCTTTGCCGGTACTCGTGATCGCATGCGTAGCAAAAGACTGCAAGCTTGGTGCCGTCTTTTGAAATGCAGCAAGAAGAAAGTTCCCGAAACAACTCGTGGCTCGCCTGCCCGAGAAGATCATTATCTTTGGCCAAACACGACACGTAAGAAGTCTTGATATTGTCAGGCCCACCCGAGAAATCGTAAACAATCATCGAAGTATCTCCTCTCGCGTACAATTGACTCTTTATCACAAACCACTCTGAGAATGTCAAGTTGAACTCAATTCCATATTCGAAGAAAAGTGCAGACCTTTGGGCTTTGCTGTCCACATCCAGTGCTGTAATCGCAAATCCATGCTGCGGATACGATACGTAAGCGGTTCCAGCGGCAACTATCTTCCACGCAATAAACATTGTCGAATCTTGAGCCCACCAAACGTGCATCGGGTTGATTGAGTAAGCAAGAAACGGAATTTTCAGCTGGTCGATTAGCAACTTCTCCATATCGCATATTTGATTTACAGCTAAAGTGGCTTCAGTAGTCAGAGTTGTATTCCAACAAAAGAAGGTCCTGGTTGGTGCGCTGCGTCTGTATACTAGATATTTTCCACACGGCGAACATGAAATTGAATCAACGTGCTTATCGAGAGTTGGAAGTTCAGTTTCGTTCACTGTAGTTTCGCAGAGGACTTTGCCAGAATCTTTGTCTCGAAGTGTCTTTGAAAGGAATATCTTGCCTCCAAATGCACTGTAAAGTGAGAATTCGACTGGGTTGCCTTCCGGATCTGTTGCCACGCACACGCACCGAACAGTAGGAAGCATCCCAACGAGCTTGTACTTCCTGTTGACATTCTCATTAAAGGTTTTTCTAGACCGTTCGCAGCAACTCGAAGAGCAGTGCATTGCATTCACGGAATCTGCTTTCATGAAAGATCGAACCATGTCATGAAAGGGTTTCTCAAACTCAAGTTGTTTTTTGAATCCAATATTGAGCACCTTGTCCACCTTTTCTGCATGGCTGCTGCACCTCACTTTTTTCGAATACAGGAAATTCACATAGTGAATCGACCCGGTGCCGTTGGCATTCACACCAAACACGGCAGCGAAACGTTTGCATGTTTGAACAAAGTTGAACGGATCGTTGGCATTGGAACAAATGAATAGAATGAGAAACACGTTGACAAGTTCGTCGTCGTTTAGCACATGAAACATTTCAATCTCAAATATTTGAAACGTTTAATGAAGCTGCGATACGACTGCGGTTGCCCCGCTACTCACTTTATTTTACTACGGTTGCATGTGACCTTCTTCGAGTGGCTTGTACTTGCCAACGTGAAGCCATGGACTCGTCTCCCATCTTGGAACCTGTTGCTTCTTCAAACACCGCTTCCATGCCTCCTCTTCCTCCTGGACCTGGCCCTTCTCTTCCTCCGCCAGTGGCTCAACTCTTGTACCGAGAAGGGGATGCGTGGACGGCTGTGCTTTCTCTTCATTCAAGCGTGGTTCAAAATATACAAAGCGTGTCCGCGTCCATGGCAAGCGAGAATTGCGTTGACATTGATTCTGAACGAGATCTTCAGTACTGCACTGCACTGTCTCAAGCTGCTGCTCAATGCGACGCTTTACACTCCGAGCTTGTGAAATTGCGCACGTTGAGAAAGGCTAGGTCCAGTTTCGATACATCAATCCTGCAGCCAATATTTTCAGCGCATTCTAGAGAAACCACAGCAACTGCGTCTTCGCTTGCTTCTCAAGCGCACATTTCCCTTCAAAGCGTAACAAGCGACCTCAGAAGTTCAATTCAAGAAATGAAGCGCACAGAGGCAGAGCTTACTACGCTTTGTGAGCTGATGAAACAGTGTCCAGTCGGTTCAATACCTTCCGATCTGCGAGTCACAGTGGCAATTGGCGACGGTTCGAAACGTTTGACGCTTTCCGAGTTCGTACAAGTGTTGAAGAAGCATTACAATGAAGGCAGCAAATCGTTGGAGATGAATGCTTTGATTGAAAGTGAGCCGGTTTTTAGCAACGAGTCTTCAAAAATTGTATCCATGCAGGCTGTTAGGAGGCAAGGGGACCGAAAGCGCTAAAAATATTGAATAATACTACAGTCACGTAAAAACACAGGAGTTGGTATGTTTGCGACAGTCAAACAAGACAAGAAATCAAACACGAGTTCACGCACAGACAAGCCATCGCCTCTGCAAGTCAAATTTTACACACTCAAAATGCGAGATGAAGAAGCATCCAAGCTTGGAGAAACCATCGACGCTTTGATGAAGCAAGCAGAATCAAAATCGGGTGTGAATAAAACACCAGGCTGCTTTGCGTGGATCTCAAGAATATTTGGCTCCAAGTCTTATCAACGCAGTTCTCAGTACGATTCATCCGAATTGTCGAGCGTCGCTGCACAATGTTCATCCACTGCTTCCTCTTCCTCTTCTGCTTCCGCATCCGAATCGGGAGCTGCGAAAAGCCTCGAAGTCAACTCACGTATTTTCGGACTTGCGGGAGTGAAGAAGGCGTCAGATCCTGCCAAGATGCTGGAGCAGGCAGCGAGTGTAATGCGGGCACGAATCGAGCAGTTGGAGCAAAGAGCTGCCGAGCAACGAAGCGAAGCTGCACGCTTGGTCAAACTTGGGCAAAAGACGGCTGCAATGAGGTCACTCAAAAAGGCAAAGCAGATTGAAGCCAGCGTCGCCGCCAACTCTGCGTCCTTGGATGCAGTTGAGCAGCAAGTGGACATGTTGGCACAGGCTGCCGTGCAGAAGACGCTGACCAGTGCGCTTGAAACCACGTCAAAGACAATGCAAAAGGACAAGAAGATGGTTGCGCGTGCGGAGAGAGCGGTGGACGACGCAGTGGAAGTGCGGGACATGGCAGACGACCTCAATAATGCGATGAGTGAATTGGCGAATCACAACAACACTGACTTTGACGACGATGACCTTCAAGAAGAATTAGAAGCTATGCTGGAAGGAAGCCTGGGGGTTGGTGGTGTCGACATTGAGGACGAAGGCGAATTTGCTGCAGAACCAGAAAAGAAGAGGCTGAACGGATCTGCAGCGCTGAGTGCAGTCAAACTCCCATCAGTCCCAAAGCGAAAAATAAAGGAGGAGAAGAGTGGATTGCTGTCAGACGACGGTGCAGCGGCACACGCAGTTGCTGTGGGGTAAGGACGGTAGAGACTTGTAAAAAACACGCTAAATTTAATTGTTATATCGTTAAAACACGATTCGTTTGTGAGAAAATCAAAATGGGCATTGGGACGACTGGTGGTGGGTTGGGTGTCGTGACGGCCGCTTTCTTCTCTGTTAAGAATTGGATCTCTCCGCCGTCAAATGCTCCAGAGTTTTACACCCACGTAGAAGTAACACCCAAGGGTGGACTCTTTGCAGATTGGACCTTGAACGAAGACGGAGACGAACTCAATGGGTGCTCATTTTGGAATGCCAGCCATTACTACGCTCCCCGAGTCTGCGACACGTTTGGAGTGTCTAGGATTTCGATTTCGAGCGGGAACAAGGCCATTGAACGCGCCATCAAATGTGGAGCTGAACATGACGCTCAGTGTATTCTCTCTGGCGAAATTGGATTCAGCTCTCCTGCTGCCTTCCTGTACGACGCTGAAAACGGATTTAGGATGATCCTTGCACCTCGCATCCTTTCTGCAGAACACGATTCCACTCAAAAACTTGTCAGGCTGCAAGACCCGAGCGAGAAATCACACAACACGATCATGAAGTTCAACAACACTGTTACTGTTGAATACATCAACCCAGGGTCGAGGTCGGTCATTACGGAGATATTGTCCGGCAACGACGCGTATTGTGTTCAGGCGCTGCGTGCAAGTGTCAGTCCAACCTGTTGGCTTGAGTTGGACTGAGAGAACCAGCTCCAACGCCACGCGCTATAAACACTTTTTTCAAACAAACGCAGCTATACAACATTCTCACAACATTACCCAAACACACAATGCCACAAAGGTTTGTAGAGATACTGGACGTGCATGCAGAGGCGAACACACTGTTCAATGCGGTTGCAGCAAAAGCGACAAATCTCACCACAAATCTGCCAAACATCAGCAAGTTTATCGACACGACAACGGGTGTCTTTGACTCAAAGATAGTCGATGTTCTCTCGCACTACAACATGAGCAAAGATGAGATTTACGCTGTCATGAGCAATCTCAACCTGCAAATGAGCAACACGACTTTTGCTCACATTGAAAGACCTAGGCCAATACCAGCTTACATGATGGCAATTGGATCTGCATTGATTTTTGCACACCTTGTGTTAGTGCATGTTCAAAGTAGAATTCTAGTCAAACAATATGGGCACCACAATCGTGTGGATTAACTTGGCTTTGATCTGGCTTGAGAGAGCACTTCGTTCAGCTCTGACATGAGCTTGAATGCAGACATTGTTTGTTCGGTATCAAAAACGTACGTCTGTGTCTCTCTTCTTGTCTTGTCCACTGTAGCTTTCTTGTAGTTCAAAAGACAATTCGACGCCCATTTCATGGCCTGTTCTGGGCTCTCTAGACGGCCAGGCTCTTCATTGGACGAGAGTGTAGCAATCGTCTGGATCAGAGCTTTGCAAATCAAGGCGTCGGTGTTGCTGTCTTCCTGCTCGCCCTCTTCTCCCTCCTCCGACGAGTCGCTGAATCCAAGCTTTACCTGGTGCTTTTTTCGTGCAGGGCCGAGTTCGCATTCCATTCGCCTCTTGTTGTGAGACCTTTTTAACTCAAAGTACGAGTTTGTTACAGCATCAGCTGTTGCAAACAATTTTTTGAATGCAAACATTTGCGTCTTGGTCAGCCTGGGACGCGACGCGACGATTTCGCAAGTGGAAGGTTCCGGCTTTTTTTCATGGAGTTTTGAACTCGACATTGCTTCCTGGCGCTGAAATACGAGTGTTACGAGGAAGAAAGCAACTGTTGCGATTCCTCCTCGAATTTGCTTCGCAGCACTCTCGACTGATAAGTTCGTATTCTGTGTATGAAGCTTTGAGCAATAATCAAAAACAAACCGAGCAAGAAGGCGCCAAGCAGGACAAGTTGTACTTCTTCCCACTCCAATTGCATCAACTCATTACTCTACAGGAGTTGGAAGCAAGCAGTTGCGTGAACAAAAATACGCTTATAGCGCTGGGCTCGTCACCTCACTCGTATCGCAGCAAGATTTGAACGTTCAATGAGCGGTTCTCAAACGAGAAAAATGAAACGTTTCATGGTCTGGGTAGATGACGAAATTCTAAAGCTCAGAAATTCTGCACAGGAGCTTGCAGCAAGTCTCTTTTTGGATGAAGACGACTGCGAAAGCGAATGCAGTGACGAGTCTGAAGAGGACGCACTTCAGCGCAGCGATCACTTTCCAAGCTCATCTGAAGACGACGACGAAGACGAAGATGAGGACGAAGAAGAAGACGAACACCAGCCCAGTCGGAAGAAGCAAAAGAAGAGCAAGTTTGTGCTGGATGAAGCCGAAGAAAAGGAAGCCGGTGAGGAAGCCGGTGAGGAAGATGACAGTTCGGAAGACGAAAAATCATTGTCGGAGGAGGATGAAGATGAGGAAGATGAGGAAGATGAGAAAGATGAGAAAGATGGTCTCTCCAATTCTTCAGACGACGACGACAAGCTACAGTATTAAAAAGAACAGCCCCCAATGGTAGATTTTATTTCTAACACCGGCGGAGCAGGACTTTAGAAAAGTCCGTCACCAGCGCAAAGGCGCTGCGTCTTGTTGGCGAGAGAGTCGGGACGCTTGTCGTCCCCGGACTCTTCGAGCTGGCGCTTGGAAGCGCGAACGACCGAGTCGTAAGAGTACTCTGGAAGCACTTTGCCGTACGTGCGTCCAGTGTCCACGAACTTACTCTCGAGGGGCTTGCCCGACTTGCCGATGGCGGTGACTCTGTGTCCGCTGGTCACTGTCTTGTCGAGCATGTTGTTGCGCACTTTGCGCTCCTCGTCGGTGACCAAAACGGCGGGAAGCATCGACACGAAAGTGGAGATGCGCACGTCACGAGTCGGTTTTCCAGGGGAGAGAGGGCCTGGGATGGATGCATGCGGCACCCCGCTGTCCCAAAGCACCATCTGTCCAGGTTTGAGAGTTGGTGTAAAGATCTCTCCATTTTCGATTAGCCACTTGCGCTTGGCGATGACGATAGGGTCGGTGTCCTCAACTTTAGCCTTCAGTGCGAGACTGACCCATTCGGCGCGCTCAGCGTCTGCGATCTTGCCATTCGCGTCCAAGGTTGGGGGAAAGGCAACACAGAACCTGTCGCGGAACTCCTGGATGGTCTCGGTCGATTCGCGCTTGGGGATGACGAACTGGGTGCGCTGCTCGCTCTCCGTCAACTTGCTGAGAGCGAATGCACCCTGGATGTGAATCATGCAGTCCGGCTTGATGTTGGCCTGGTCAATGTGCAGCCAAGAAGAAAGAAGAGTGCCACCCTCGTTGTACTTTTCGTTGAGACTCACCTCCTTTTTGAAAGCACGCTGCTGGCTGTCGGGACGGCAGACGCTGATGGCGTCAAAGCTCGAGTTGACCGGAAGGCCCTTGAAGAGCTTGCTGAACGGGTTGACGCACTGGAGGCGTGCCTCGCATACGGCTTTGCGCATTCCTGACTTCTGGTTCTGTACAAGTCCCTTTGTCGTCTGCATCCAAGTGTCGTTGCCCCACGTCTTCGGGTCGTTGCGGTTGATGCCCGTGCCGAGTCCCTCGATCTCGTCCCAAATACCCGAGTTGAGCTCCATTGCAACGTCGGGCGGGCACACATCGACAATGGTGACACCGGACTTGAGCAACTCCTTGGACTCCTCCAAGTTTATGTCCAAGTATGGGAAAAGGCGTCCACGAGACATGTAAATTGAATGTATGGTTTCTAACTGCCATACGAGATTCGAAACGTTTCAATGAGAAGTTTACCAAGTATTGTAACAGCTTTTCTAGCCGCAATACGAGTGGGTATGCTTCTGAAGCAAAGGGGCTGTAGAATGTACCAACTCCACTTTCTCTCCAAAATTTATAACGTCCGTTTGATGGATGAATTAAAAAACTACATGAGATTCAGTCTCACTTGTAACAGACTCTTGGCGCGAGCGCCGCTCTTCCCGCCATTTGCCGAAATCGGCGCTCGGCGCGAGCGCCCCTTGCGCTATTTTTGCTCCATGTTCTTACTCTGGCTTGAAGCTGTTCACGTAAAGCAAAATGCCAAAGAGAATAACCACAGCGGCTTCAAATACTTTAAAAGAAAATGTAGATGATTTTGAGACTGCTGCGTGTGTGTTGAGGAATGCATTTGGAACACGCTCTATGCACACGAGCGAGACTGACATGCGACTCTTTGCCCTGTACTCGAAAT
>Ga0209603_1004077_pt1 | contig 12409 bp, 3 predicted proteins | sample COGITO_mtgs_1206_FD_184812 | JGI IMG/M metagenome (GOLD analysis project Ga0209603, IMG submission 184812) | Pelagic marine microbial communities from North Sea - COGITO_mtgs_120607 (SPAdes) (version 2) | ecosystem: Environmental > Aquatic > Marine > Epipelagic ... | reverse complement strand
GTCCGAAAAGAAAATAAATTCAGTTGGAAATGCCTACATAAAAGAAATCCCGAGAATCCTTTTGGGTTGTTCATGGCTTAGAGAGGCTATTTTAGATGTCAATATCGGCCAAAAGAAAGCCAGATATGGATGGGTTCGTAATTTCAATCACAGGGAGTTTGAGGAAAAAAATGGCACAGAAGAAGTGAATCTATCCAGATTCGAAGGAAAAGTGGGTCCCCTAAAAACTGCTCTCACTGCTGACATTGAAAGTAGTTTGAAGAATGTTAATGTCGAGCATTACTATCTCTTATCGACCCTCAATTCTGAAGTCTCGCAAATTGCTACCAGTGCTCACCTATTAGCGCCGTGTCATTTAATCGTTCCATTGGAACCTACCGAACCTCTTCCGGGTTACACGCCAATCTCTCTGACAGGGAATTCAGGGAATTTGTTTGGCGCAATATCTTACTTGCCACCAGATGATAGCAGAACGAGTATCAAAATAGATGGTGTAGAGCGCGAGAAACAATTGTGGTCTGCTACAGCAATCTGTACATACACGGACAATCTTTTGCCACGACTTCTGAATTTTTCGAAAAATAAATTCTCAACATCGCCAATCAAGATATTACAACTTCTTCCGAGAAGAAAAGCAAGCCGTTGGTTTACCCAAAACGGTGAAGGACAGATGAAACTTCCCAATCTCTTAGGTACAGACCTAAATCATCAGTTCAATCATCAATTAGAAGATACTTGGAGATCAATGGACCAATCGTGGGAAGGCTACACATCACAAATATCTGAGACATCTATTTTCGTTGATAGTGACGGAAAGTGGGTCAAAACAGAAGAAATTGTTCGCATAATTGTTGAGGATGAGAAACAGAAGAAAATCATACAACAGGTCTTTGAAAAATTGGGAGCCACTGTCCTTTCGACTGAACAAGAGCATGAGTTATATCAACTAGATACAAACGACTGGGCTTCATACCATCCGTTTGAGAATATGACCTCCATCAAAAATATGCTACAATTAAAGACAGCGCTCAATTCATACAACAATAAATTGAGTCTGAAAGTTCTTGGTGCAGAATTAACTCGGAGTCTCATAGAACTAATCCATGCTGATACTTTTTCTGGTTGGGATCTAGACCTGGCCAATCGAAATCGAATTCCTTGCATACCTAATGCAGAAGGAAACTTACTCCCCCTCATCGATGAACGTGACAATAAAAACTTCTACTCCGACTCAGAACAATTCCCTGACCTCATTCCAGATCATAGGAGAATTCACAAATCTATTGCTCCTTTAGCCAAGCATTTCAACCTCAGTTCCCCAGAACCACAAGAATGGTCTCGATTGATTGATGAAGGCGTAACAAATCACCCCCAAAAATTCGGAGACTTGGCCAATCATAGCGACCTGCATCTCCAAATTTCAAAGGCTCTTGGATTAATGGCTCAAGGTAACTTCCCAACCGAGGAGATGAGAACTCAAAAGTTCATTCCTTGCTTGCACAAGGGAAAAATCATCACAAGGGGACTCGGCAGGCACGGTGAGGATCATGTTTGGCCTCTTGACAACTCATTTTCCAACGCTCCAGGTTTTTACAGTAGAAGTTTAATTTTCGACGACTCTGGTGAAACTCGTGCTAAGTTTAAACTCCACAAAACGATTCAGGAAAATTTGATTTGGCTTGAACTCCACCCTGAGGCTGAAGAGTACAGAGATAATATTAGCAGCAAGTTGCGTTTTAATTCTCTCGATTCTAAAAACCCGGGCGTCAATCTCATACGGGCTTTGATATTTGCATTGCCTATACCAAATGCAGCACACAAGGACAAATCTGTATTTTATCGATATCCTGATTCAAGCTGGGAATTGGACAAGTGGATCGGCGTAGAACTTAGTGATGGTATCCGCGATGAAATCTTTGAATCACTCCTCCAAATTCTAAGAGATGCGTCAGACCGCACTCAAAGCCAAGGAATGTCCACTGGATGGGGTGCAGACAGTCGTGAGTTCGTACATTCGCTTCATCTGTTAAAGAATGAGTCAGGAGAATGGTCGACGCTTGGAAACCTTTGCTTTGACTTAAGGGCTGACTTGAGTGAATTGTTTGGCAAAACAGCAGTGCTCAAGAAACATCGTGAATTGTTGGGCTACAAAGTGATTACGAGTGATGTTGGCTCATCCGGGGGGGCTGGTTTAGGCATTACACATCGGTTTGATGAAGTTGCAATTGTAGAGAAAATACAAAAATTATCTGGGACATCTCCCGAGGTGAGATCAAAGATTTTGGGGATGATGCTTGATAGTGAGGAACCTTGGGAATTGGATGAAGATGTAGGTCTGAAAGATATGCAATGGGTTCCAATTATGAATAAATCACTCTCCAAATTCAGTAAGACATTGCTCCCAACGCCTGCTGTAGTCGAGTTGCTTGGGAATAATCACCCGTGGTTTATCACAACTGATGTAGATTGTTCCAAAGAATCAGTTGTCGAACGGGCAAAAGAGTTGGGAATCCAATGTGACGCAGATGATGAAGCATTATTGCACACTGCGCTGCTCGGTCCAGATGAGATTTGGACAGGATTGAATGGAATCAATATTTTACAGCATCTACAGAAAATATTCCAGGCAAACAATGGGTTTAGCCATTCTCTTCCTCTGAAGAGGCCAAGAATGCCAGATCAAGAAGGGGTGTGGCATGATTCTAGTTGGCTTGTAAACCCAGAGCACAGAGGTAAGATCCAGTCTCTTTTCCCTGAACGAAATATCATTACTCCTGCGCATATTGGTGGAATGGATGTCGCTGAAATGGCAAAACAGTGGCTCCTTCCGAACCCTTGTGGACCTACCAGCGAGGATTTAATTCAAAAACTCACTGAAATTAGCCAAAAACCATTTGCTGAAATAAATCGTACCCAGCTTCAAAACCTGTGGGACCTTATTTTGTCTCATTTGAATGAAAATCAATCAGGTTTTTCATTACCGCCTCAGCAGACCAAGAGTTTCGTTATTGAAGTCGACTCTGAGTTGACGACATTGGGTGACCTGTTCATCGTTGAGGACGAGTGTTCAATGATTGTCTCGCGTGATGTGACTGCAACACAAACTTCTCTGAATGAAGCAGAACCCTTGTCAGATATTTTGGAATCGAATTTTAATGTCTTGAACCTCGCAAGTTCCAGGGTAAGTGATCTAAAATCTGTGATATCGGAAATCGCTAACTCGAATCCAACTCCTCGATTGATTGAGCGATATTGGATTATTTTAGCCTCGTTACGTCGCTACAATGAATTGGTGCAGGAGCAAGTTTGGCTATACAAATCAGCAACACAGTTTGGCTTTACAAGGGCCCAAAACACCTTTCAGCAGCGTGAGGCAGTGATTCCAGAAAAAGAGGATTCCATAGAAGAACTTCATCGAATGACAACGGAGAGGCTTTCTTTGCTGTGGCTCCCCCGAGACGGCGAGATTAGCAACCGAATTTATGAGCAACTAAATCGAGTTCATGAGGCCAGAGAACTTCCGTTTCTGTCCGTGGTCTCTAAACCTGAAGCAAGCAGTTTGGAAGATGAAGACAAGGAGGATTGGCCATACCTCACAAAAGCTCTTCAGAACATTCTCGAAGCGATAATCCGGACAGAGAATCATCATTTTATGGAAATTAAGAACATTCAAGCCTACAAGACTACGAATCGGATATCTTCTGACTTGTATGCCCAAACGACTGCTGGACATGTCAAGGTGAAGTGGAAAGAATCGAGCATGACAGAATCAATTATACTTGATGTGAATCATGAAGAAGAGCGATTTGAATTAACCGTGTGTGTGTCTGGCGCTACTCTTGACGATCAGGTCTTAGCTGATAAATTGGCGAGCCGGATTGCAAAAGCAAGCAACAGAAATTCCAAGAATTTTGTCAAAAAATTGACGGAGAGAGACGAATCACACTGGGAGAATCTAAATCCAGAATTAATCGGGTTTGAAGAATCAATTCACGTACGTCCATTAATCTCAACAGGTATGCACAAGGAGTATGCCGGTAGCATGGAATCTTGGTACAATGGATGTCAGGTTTGCTCACGACAGACTCCCATGGATCGAAATGGAGCATCACAAGAAGGTGTTGTCTCGTTGTTTAGGGAGCGTGGCGGTAGATACTATTCTGACTCAATCCCATACCTACTCGGGAATGTGATGTACCTCTGTCCAGTACATAAATCACTTTATTCTCGAAGTAAATTCAGTGACTTGATGTGGATTCCAGTTATAGATAAGGCAAGGCAAGAAATACAGAAATCACCTACCAAGGAGAAGGTCAGCCAAATGGTTGATGAGATACTCAAGGGGAGTGGAGAAATTAAACTCAATGTCCATACCTATGAAAAAGAACCTGACGACGGCGAGCCTGGTCCTACAGAAAAAATACGAAAAGTGACATGGCACAAAAAACACGCAAGCGGTTTCCGTGATGCATTGACACAATATCTAACAGGATTAATCAATTAATTTTCGTCGCTTGAGAAATCGTATCGTTGCAACTCGAAACCATGCTTTCGTATTGCGGTTTGCCGACCATGATGTGATCAACGTCCTCTTCGTTGAGTCCTGCCCCAGAGCGCGTCATGTTTGCAGTCCCCTTGAGGACGAAGATTGGAGTCACCATGGTTTTCTTATGCATCGAGCGCGTCCACTCTTGATCGTCAATTACTTCCCTTTCATACAGATGAATTCGTCCTTGGGCTCGAGGGCTACGCAATTTATTGACAAAGTCCCTCACAGGTCCATTCCCTGGTTTCGAACGCACTCGCTTGTCAACGCACATCTCAATTTCAAATCCTCTCATTGCTAACCAAATCAGCATATCGGAGAATGTTTCCAATGAACCTGCTCTGTCTGCCTTTGCTTGTGCCCGAAGGGCTTCCAAGAGTTGAGGTGCGAGTCCAACGTCATCAAATGTAATGTCCCGTGCATCATAGTAGACAAGTTTGATTTTCTTTTGTTCAGAATCTTGGATTGCACCGCGCATGTCGAGGTAGGCGGTCATAAGAAGGTCAAACCATAGCAGCCGTTTGAACGCTGAAGAAGGCATACCCATCGCAATACCATCATTCGGTTGTGACTGGCGTAATCCTACAAGGTCCGATTGACGAACAATGAGTCGAATTCCTTTGGCGCTGTTGGACCGATCCAAGTCCATTCCAATTGTCCATGGAAGCATGAGCGAGCGTATACGCCCACGAGCAGTGTCCAGTACAAGTGAATGTAGGTCGCCAAGTTCTAAACCAGATTCACCATCAAGCATCTTGTCTGGTTCCATATCGATGTATTCATTGGAACGATTTCGCAGGTTCCTGAACCAGAAATCCATAACTGATTTGTCAAGGTAATCCATTCCAGCATAACCACCTTGAGCAATGTCAATTCTCTCAATGCATTCAGGACAACCGTTCCAGCAAATTCTTGTCGAACGGGCAATATCATCACGCTCTTCAGGAATAATCTCGGCCAACTCATGCCGCATATAGTGGAAGAGAGGTAATTTCCAACCTTCACTTGGTCCATTCAAATTCAAGGACTGCCATACCGATTTTCCAACGCTGTGAATTTCTCTACCAAATTCTCTGTAATCGACCATGCTCCTATGCAAAACAGAATCTTCTCCACCCGTCCTCAGGTATTCTAAACCAAGTAAATCGCAATGCTGTTGTGGGCAAGGGAGCATAATTTCTTCAAGTGTAGACAAGAAATCCATCGTTGGTAAAAAGCGCCCTCGGCTTCCCTTTGCACTTCTCACAATGTTAGGAATGTGCATGAATGTTCGGGCGACAGAAACATTGCCGTTTCCACATTCTGCGCGATCATAAATGACAACGGTTCTCGAATTCCCATCCCATGAATCATCAGTCAAACCATAGCCGATTTCCTGAGAATCCCCACCGGCAATTCGTTGTGTTGCGCTCACTGCATTTACCCCGAAAGACATGAGAAGGGTTCTGTGCAACCATTTGGAGAGGTATTTTTCCAACCCATCTTCTTCAGAAGTGAAGAGATTCAAATTATCAATGACAGCGCTTCGCATTGAGTCAATACGATTGGTTCGTATTGTTGCATCATCTTCGGTCATCCGCGTCTCATCATCAGGCGTTTGCATTTTCGCATCAACACGTCGTGTGACCAATTCTTCTATTGAATCTCGATTGGAAAGTAAAAATTGAGATAAATTTTGCAGCGTCCCTGTACTCATAGAAGGACAATTGTCAATCCGCCATTGAGCGATAAGTATTCCAACAATGTCATCGATGACAAAATTACCAAGCGGACGTCCATTGTGTTCGGTTGATAGTTCTCGCAGATGGGACCTAAACGCTCGAATGAGGGACGGCGCCCATTCTGGTTGCCCTTGGATCATTTTTTCGACACCCAAGGCCTTGATCTCCTCAAAAGAATCTTCTTGGAGTGTAAATGCGATGCCGTCGGTCTGAATTTTTTGCCCAAATGTGATATGTGCACCGCGTTCATTGGCATAAAATATCTCTGTGCCAAAATCATTGGCAGCTTTCAATGTCCGGCTTAAACCATAGACATATTCGGTCACTACGGTTCCTTCGTGCCATCGTACTGAACTGAAGGCGGCTTCTGCGAGTGGATGAACAATGCCATCATTCTCAACGATCTCTGGGCTTCCATCTGTTGATGTGTCCAAGAGTTGTTCATCGTTTGCAATGTCAGTGTATGCACTGATGACACTACCTTCTTCCAATTCGACATGAAGCCAACGCTGCGAGAATGATTTTGGAATTCTGGGGGTTGCGGTTTCTCCATGTGGTGTGCCTTCATCCCGATCTAATACCTCAGGGCCCGTTTGCGATGTTTCAATGGTACGTTTGTTCTTCAATGGCTTTATTGGAATTTCAAGCGGCGAAATCACTTGTATCTGCCCGTTGAGTCCAGGTGGAGGTGGCAGTGTTTTCTGAACAGTGTCATACCTAAATCCACCTTGTTCCATCTTCTCAAGGGTTGCCTGTAATGTCCTTCCACCAATGGATACAGTCTCTCTCGCCAGCACCTTGAATGTGGTTTGCGGCAACCGTCGAGTCCACATGCCTGGAAGGAAACTGTGTAATGCCTCCGAAAGAGGGATCAATGCCTGGTCATCACGAAGATTAATCTTTTTCCACTTCTCAGATAGATTCCCTGCTTCAACATCAACGAGTTTTACCATCTTCATATGTGGGTGGATGTAAAGTGCATCAGGTGACACAAACCAGGGATCTTTTCTGAGTGTTTTGAACACGTTCAGGGTTCTTAGCATTGCTGAAAAGTAGAACGCTTTCCAACCCCCTTCCTCTGTCTTCGTTAACTTTTGATATTGTTCGATTGCCCTGAAGGCTCCCATGTCAATTCTGGATTCATTTAGTCTTGCTATTGCGTCTTGAAGATCTTCCAGTTTTCTTGTGAAATTTCGAAGGGCTCTCTTCTTGTCTTGTTCAGTACGATATTCGGCTCGTATTGAATCAAATTCATCCATCAGATAATCGAGTTCCGACTCTTCAAATGAGGGTGAGGACAAAAACTTATCCAGACTTGACATTAAGTTAGAATGTTCGAGGTTAAGGAATCCAATCTTCCGCCTCTGATTGTGACAACTATCCAAAGCAGTTTCCAAATCCTCTATCAACTGGTTTGCATCTCCGATAGGTCGCGCAGCATTCTGCGTTCGTCCGTTACCGAGGATATGTCGGATCGCCGCAATAACTGATTTTGGCTCAGACAACTCAGGTTCGAAAGTGTAGCCACTGATTGGCTTCAACAACAATTTCAATTCATTCCTAACTTGTTCGATGGCTTCTTTGAACCAGGCGGTGCCAATTGCATATCGTTCATCATTAAGGACAGCAGCCATATGTGCCTCAATCAACATTTGATTTGCAGGGTTACAGGTGAAGTCATGAGACTTTTTGACCATTGAATGAGCCGAGCGCGAACCGTGCTCCAATAGCGCCTCTGGTAAATCGCCTCGTTGAACGAGGACATCCCAAATGGCAAGGTATGCAGTTGATCGTGCCACAGCTTCGTTTTTCTCTTTGAGTGGGACCGGTTCTAATCTTCCTCGATCAACGAGCTTCCGAGGTTGGCGATAGTAATGCAAATCATTCGCCGAATCAGTTGCCATGGTGAGGTTCAGAGCTTCTGACATCGATTCACGACCGACACGTCCTGCCTTTTGGCGATATGATGCCAAGTTTCGAACAGCTTTTGTCATGACACTTTCAGTTAGGTTTGGCAAATCAACACCTACTTCCAGTGAAGGTGAAGCCATTACGACATCAACAAAATCATCACCCTTGGCGCCATCTACGCTGTGTAGCAGCGAGCTTGGCGCTCTGAATACTGCTTGAGATAAATCTTCAGCAAATTCAGAATGGTCCTCGCTCTTGCTCGACTGAATGTTGCTCGTAGCGCGTGCAGCGAAGTCGAATTTGACATTCGTTCCACTGGAATCTCCAATTCTCTTCACCTCTTCCACCGGATGAGAGGAAAACGAAGTACATGCAGCAGCTTGTAAATAAGGGCACTTCTCTTGTGTCCCAACAACCCCTTCCCGCAAGAAAATTTCATCATTGTTGATCATGAAGGGTAAGAATTTATCACGATTTCTTGTTTCTAAAGTGTCGGCTCTGTGCACAAGTTTAGAGAGTTCAAGCATAGTTTCCTGGTTAGCAAATCCGAGTTCGAAACGTTCTCCGTTTTTACATCGTTTGCATACTTCCTTTCCACGCCATTCAACAAAAACTGGGGCTAATGCCAGCCCTCCTCCATGAGAATCAGGTACCGTGCCTCCATGCGCCTCTATTCTCCGTTCCAATGTGTTTTGGAACCGACGAGCGTATGGTAATTCTCGCATCCTTGCATCCCACAGCGTTATGTCTTCTGTGTTAGGGTGAAATCTAATTTGCCCGGGCCCTGTTTGGAACACATCTGTTCGCTCATTTTCTCTAAAGTCATCATTCCACGACCCTAATATCTCCAAATTGTCAGCGAATGTAATCACTTTGGGAGCCTTTTGGCTTTGTTTCTCTCCGGGCCTTTTACTCAAGTCGTCACGGCGATGATGAACAAGTAAACTTGTGGCATTTGTGAGTACACCTGCTTGAGAGATCAGCCCACTGGGGCGCATGAATGCATGGTGAACAACCCCATCAATTTGCATTTCATCAGGCAGAGGTTCAATGAGTCTAATTTTATTCGAATTTATCCCAAATAACCGACCAAGGTGATCTTCTGGTTTAGCAATAGTTGCCGAGGCACCGATCCATACTAAACTGTCATCGCACAACCGGCCCATTCGACGCATCAACATAGCGGCTTGTGCCCCTTGGACGCCGCTTTGAAGATGTACTTCATCGAAGGAAACGGTCTTAATTCTGGGAAATAAACTTCGAACTATAACGGGGTGGCCAATTCTGTTCTTCAAGGTCTCGAGCGAACTAATTATCAGCCTTGGAGGGGTATGGCTTTGTTCGTGAACTGCTCTAATTCCTTTGTACACTGAACTCGTGGGGAGGGATTTGTAGTGCTTCCCCATCTCAGAATGAACCTGTCCAATCGGGATTCCAACAGCCTTAGCAAATGGTTTGAGCGATTTAGAAAATTGATCGAGCGCCAGGGCCTTCCGGGGATACAGGAACAGGTGAGCGCCATAATTCCGATTGTTTTCGAGCATGTCTCTTTTTGCTAAAATCAATGGTGCGAGCATGAAACCGAGCGTTTTTCCTGAGCCAACACCTGCGACCAACACAGTTCCTTTTCCGCCATAGCCCAATGCGTCGAGAAGGCCTTGTTCCACGGCACGGAACTGGAATTCTGAAAATTTAGGCTCTTGAATCCCTTCAACTTCGCGAAAGTGTCCTTCAATACCATGGATGACCTCATGGATGGCGCCGCCAAGGGTGGTTGTGAAGTGGTTAACACCTGCCTTCTCCGATACTGCTTGCGTCAATTTGTGTATGAATTTTTCAGGATCAATGTCCCTTCTTGGTATCTGCTTTGGAACAACTTCCCACCTGATTGCATCAACGCCGGGCCTTCCTCTTGGCCAGTATTCGTAGGTATGCCCTATGATTCGCAATGTCTCTGCAGTTCTAGAGATGTATCCATCTTCCCCATCACATGCTTCCGTGATTTTAAGGAGATGATTTTGTTGTTGGAGTGAATCAACTAAGCGATTGAAAATTACTTGTTCCTCTTCCGATAGGTTGAGAATTCCAATTGCTTCTTCGAGAGTCCACAGGACGTCGGTAATTTTTCTTTTGGACGAGCCTGGTCCAGCTACCTTTGTAGACTCAAATCGATGTAGCCTAAGCGCCATCTCTGCACAAGAGGAGTCTGGATATCGAATTGGTTTCTGCACCATGTACACAATTAATGTCGACGGAGTATTAACTCTCCGCTGATTGGATACGAGTTGTTCTAAAGTGAGCGAGGAATCGTATAATTTCTCAGATAACTTTACACATTAATCAGAAGGTTCTGTTTGAATTTTCATTTCTCCAATTAACTCTTCGAGTTGCTTCACATATTCGGCCAATTCTTCTGGCTGTTCAGGTTGAGGATATTGACCGCGAGAATTTATCCTCCAGCATTCCTCAACAACCATTAATTCAAGATCGGGACGTTCGGCTTGTTTGCAAATTTCCTTTCCCTCATCGAGGGTCCTCTGACCAACACTGCCACCATAATAGGCTTCACAATCCATTTGCAGCAGGAACAATTCGATTCGTTTGTCAATAAGCACAGGATGTCGAGAAAAGAGTTCATGCATTTTTTGGCCAAGTTCGTGATACATATCATCATCAAAGTAATCCCAATCAGCATGACCGTGCCAGTGTTCCATAAGTATGACCCAACCCTCCTCAATCTTTCCAGTCTCTTCAAGAGAGGCCACGATGTTGTATGTTTCTTTGTCAAAATACATTCCGCTGAATGGTTTTTTTCCACAATCTGGACATTCCTCCGTATCAGCGGGAAGATCATTCCATTCACAAAAGATGCATTTTGGCATATTCATTCCCTCAATTTTACAGTTGGTATGGCCGGCACATCGAAACCTTTGGCTTAACGCTGTAGGTTGTTGGCTTGAGGTGGGCCTCGTAGATATCGGAATGGGCTTTCTTGAATGCCGTGGAATCAAATTCGATGGTTTCCTTCACTTCCCGCTTCCACATAACGACGTCTTCAATGCCGTCTGAAGTTCCAACGGCTTCAGCAAGTTTTGCCTTCACGGCTTCCAACTCAAACTCTGCCTCAGAGAGTTCACCCAACGCAGCCACATAGACTGCATGAGCCTCTTTGACGCTGTTTGTCGGGGCTTCTTGATCTGCTTCAAGCAAAGCCACATCGAGTGATTTCACTCGCTTCGCAGCAACCTTATTCGCCGTGTCCAATTCGTTGTCAATTTTGCTCAAAGGCGCTCCGGTTTTGAACGAAAGCGTGCCCTTCGGTTCGCTGACCTTGGTCACAAGAAAAGATTTGTAAAGCGTTTCATTTCCGTTTTTGAAGGCTGTTTTGTCAAAGGTCCCCCCTGATTTGTTTCGTTGAAGGTCAACCACCCCTTCCATGCCTCCGACTTCACCCATGGCATCCAAAATGAGTGCTCGTAGAATTTCCTTCTTTGCCCTTGCAGCATCGACTCGAGCCTTTGATGCAGCATACTCTGCCCCAAGTGCTGTTTCAGCCTCGGATGCTTCGCGCACAACACCATCAGATTCGATGTTGGTGAGTGCCTTCTTGTTTTCCAACGCACCATGTGAGGCGACCTGAGTTTCAATCATCTCCAAAGCCTTGGGAATAACTTGAGAATTGACAAAATCTTCGTCCATGTCGAACCATTCACCGATGACCCAATGCTCTGCAAACCAGTGATGGAGCCTTGTTTCTAAGTTTTCGACCATCGGCGCGGGTACTTCATGAAGAATGTGAATTCGTCGAGGGTTGCCTGTTTGGTGCTCTTTGGTACGATCTGATGCTTCTTTTTCGTTACGAACGATGCCAATTTTGACATATGCGCCCCATGCACCGGTGCGCAAATCTTGGTCACGATCAATGTACAAGGTACCAGGGACAAGTTTCGGTTCCGCCATGCTCTGCTTGGTGAGTTGACCCTACATAAAATTAAGGCCGAATCACATGTTGCGTCGGTATTGCCCACCGACATTGAACAGCGCATCGGTGATTTGACCAAGGCTTGCGACCTTGACCGTTTCCATCAATTCCTCAAACACGTTGCCGCCAAGCCGTGCAACTTCCTGCAACTGCTTGAGCGCAGCCTCGGTTGCCTCAGCCTCAGAAGTCTGTCGGTCAGTCACACGGGCCAAGCAGTTCTCCTTTTCTTCAGGCGTTGCTCGAGCCAAT
>Ga0209603_1004070_pt1 | contig 12422 bp, 2 predicted proteins | sample COGITO_mtgs_1206_FD_184812 | JGI IMG/M metagenome (GOLD analysis project Ga0209603, IMG submission 184812) | Pelagic marine microbial communities from North Sea - COGITO_mtgs_120607 (SPAdes) (version 2) | ecosystem: Environmental > Aquatic > Marine > Epipelagic ... | reverse complement strand
GCACCGGCGCTCAACCCAGACAATCGTTTTGTAGATTATTACGATAATCAGCTTACGGCTAACAAAAATATCTTGATTGACTGCGTCAATGGTTTTGTAGATGTGGATGATGATGGCTACGGATTGGCTATTTCGTTCACAAACTTATCAAACGCTGCTGCTGGATATACAGATTTAGACACCTCAATGGTTACCGATATTGGCAATGGGCAGTTCAACATTGCTGTTGCTGCAAATACTAAGTATGCAGGAGATGTCCATATTACGGCAGAAGCCAGTGGCAAGAGTTTTACCAAAACAGTGAAATTAGTAATAGATAACGCACCTACTTTGATCGATGCTGAAGATCCTATTACTGTAAATGAGGATTTTGCAAGTTTTAAAAAGAAGGCCAATGTACTTTTTGCAGATGCAGACAATGGTGATCCTGATTCAATCAAAGTAACCTTTGCCGATTATTTGGCTGATTCTCTTGAAGCCAATACTAATGGAATTATTGAAAATGATACGAATAACATTGTTTTAGTAACTTATGAGGTGGCAGAAGATGAGTTCACCTTTACTAGTCAAGCTGATAAAATTGGTACTTATAAGCTCCCAGTGAGCGTGACAAGTGGTTTTAGAACTGTAAACGATACGATGACTATTGTTGTGAACAATGTGGACGATAAAGCCACTATTGTTAATTCAATACCTGATCAGTTACTACCTCAAGGTACCCGATTAGCGGTGTCGATTGAAGAAATTTTCGAAGACATTGATAACGATCTAGATTATACACAATTTGATTTGTCCTCATCAAACTCGACCTCATTAGTAATTCAAAAGAAAAACGCTGACGGTTCGTATTCAGATTTAAGCTCTCCTCACACACTGGCGGCGGGAGAAAGTACTTTGTACATCTATGCAGATGGTTCAATAGATGATAAAGGGTCTATTAAGTTTGAAAGTGATAATGTAGGTACTTCAACTGCTAATGTCAATGTCGCTATTAGCGGTGCAACTGCTTTGGTAGTAGATAACAATGCCGGAGATATTAAAGTAGGTGATCTTGTGACAGGATCTGGAATCTCTGGAACTGTTACAGTGAGCAGTATTACAGATCAAAATAATATTACCCTTTCGAGCGCACAATCTTTAGCTGACAATGCGGTATTAACTTTTACTGCTTCGCTTACCGAGTTTTTCACATTGAAGATATCTAGAGCTATTGGTGTTTTCCATGTTTCGAAGACGGGAGATGACACGAATAACGGTACTTCCACATCAACTGCCTTTGCCACTATCGGTAAAGCTATTTTAGCCGCTCAAAACAGAGATACTATCAAAATTGGAGAAGGCACCTACAGTGAAAATTTAGTAATTAATGAGGGCTTGACCATTCAGTCTACATCCTACAGTGCGGATATGAGTGATGCCGATATAAAAAAGACAATCATTAAAGGTACTGTAAATGGGGGATCTGTAGTATCCATATTGAATACTGAAGGAGTGATCATTCGAGGACTTGCCATTCAAGGTAGCGGGGACATCAATACAGATGAAGATGGTTCAAGTAGAGGATGGGTGTATGAAGATGGGACGGTTGTTAGTGATGCCATTGTAAATGCGCTTAATTGGAACAATGAGGATTCTAAATCGCCCATTCAAAATAATAATGACATTCGTGCTGCTATCCTTAGAGGAGATAATGGAGAAGTTGAGACATGGGATGAATGGGGGTGTTGTGTTGGTATTTGGATTGAGGCCCCAACTGTTACCGCAACAGTAAATGGAGCGATCAGTGGAACGACAGCTTTGGTACTAGATGCTAATGTAGGGACTATTGAGGTAGGAGATATAGTTACAGGAGATGGGATATCAGGAACAATTACTGTGGCGGCAATCACAAATCAAAATAACATTACTTTATCAAATAATATTTCATTAGCAGATGATAAGGTTTTAACTTTTACATTTCCAGAGGGCAATAAGAATTTAAGATTTACTGATGGAAGCCGCTCCTTTTACACAGTTGATCAAGGCTTTAACTATGCCGATGCTGTTCAGAATGTAACCGAGAATATTCCTCAGGCGACTATAATTAAAATAGATAGTGAGGCTATATGGAATAAGATGGATGATGCTGATTACGGATGGAATTTTATTGGACTTTCGAACATAATTTTAAAAAGTACCAAAGGTGCGGGAGTTGCTATAAGTGAAGCATCAGTAGATCTCGACTATGTTCATATTTATGATCATAAAGTAAGTCAATCTGATTGGGTCAATGCCGCTGGATTTTTTGCTCGAGATGCAAAGAAAATTAATATTTCAAATTCGAGTATATACAATAACAATGTTCAAAATGGAGATGGTGCAGGAGTTGGTATTTTCTGGTCCAATGAGCTTTCTTTTAGGAACAATAAAGTATATAATAATGACGCTGAAGGAGATAATAATTGCACGGCTGGTGGTTTGATGGCTTATGGAATGGAAACTGTATCGGTTGTGAACAGTATTTTTTATGGTAATGAAGAGCGATGCGGGGCTTCGGTAAGGGTAGGTAACACCGAAAATTACACAGTGAATCACTCATTGATTGAAAACGGATTTATTGTTCAGGATGCAGAAAATAATATTGGATTAGTTCAAAATTCCATTTTCCTTGACAGAAATTTTGGTCAGTGGGGTCCAACTAAACCGAGTAAATTAACCATACAAAATAATTTAGTTAACAGTAATTTCCACCTCGACTACGAAATTGATAGATATGGTGCTAATAATTTGGTGGGTGCTAGTACGGCCTTTGTTGATGAGGCAAACAACGATTACCGATTGACCTCTTCGAGTGTGTTGATTGGAGCGGGTATAGCTTCAAGTGATGTTTTAGATATCAAAGGCACTACAAGACCTGCTCCAAGTGGATCTAAACCTGATATTGGACCTTATGAAAATGCACTGGATAAACCAGATTTGATTTTTGCTCCTTATTTTGCCACTCAAACCAGTCCTCATTGTTGCTACTACTCTGCCGTGGATATGTTTGATGCTAATAATGACGGTATCGATGAGGCAGCTTACATTGCAAGAACAGATGATAATGACGGTTCAATCGTAAAACTTTTTAATGTGGCAGACAGTACTTCAACGACGCTGCATGAAGATTGGAGTGAATATTCTTTTGCTAAACCTCTTGATATCAATCAAGATGGTTATCTAGATGTGGTCATTGGAAATTCAAGTAAGACAGCTTATCTAATCAATGATGGTTCGGGCGTATTTGCTTCCCCTACTAAAGAGTATGACAATAATGGAATAAATACCGAATCGGCTTCAAGAATGGTTTGGGGAGATATCACGGGAGATGGTCGCGTTGATGGAGTAATTGGAGACTGGTCAGGTATTACCATATATGAATATCTTTCTGATGGGCCGAGAGTGAGTTCAAAACAGTTAAATAATATTAACAATGAATGGTTGGGCGATTTTAACAATGCTTTTGTTGCAGACATTAACGGAGATACTAAAACTGATCTTATACTAGAGCGAAGATGGAATGGTCAAAGCCAAGCTCAAGATCTTTTAGTTTATTTACAGGAAGATGGAGATCTTGTTTATAATGAAGGACTTTCTATTATTAATCAACTTCCAGGAACAGGTCAAGATGATAATTCTAATAAAGACTTAACCTTAGATTTTGGTGATTTGGATGGAGATGGTGCTGGAGATCTATTGGTGGCTTACACGCCCAATAAGGCCAATAACTCAAGTGGTGCTTTAAAAAGATTTGAGTTAACCAATAATGATAGTACTTGGACTGAGGTGCCGTTGAACTTAAGAATTTCAAGTGATTCGGTTATTTCTGTTTCTGATTATTATGGGGCTGTATTTGCTCCAAAAATAGCCGTACTTAATGATAATACTGTGAGTGTTGTAGCGCTTGTGTCCACTGAAAATCTGGGGGAATGGGATCGTTGGTTTACGCCTGGATTGTTTAACGTTAATGCAGCTGGTGAACTTGAGCAAAAGAAGGGCTACTATTCTTCAGAAACTTTCAATATGAATCCATGGGATACAAGGATTAGCTATGATTTGGGACGACTGAACAGTGGAGCAGCCCTAGATATGGCATTTATAGGAAGGACAGGGGGAAATAGTGGAGATGGTAGAAATAGGTTAGCCATGTTCACAAACACTTATACTGTTACACCTACCAGTGATTTAGCCGCACCGAGTGTGCCAACGATTACCATTGCGGGAAGTAAAGTAACCATCAACTTTACAACGAGTTCTGATTATTACAACATTAAAATATGTAGCGGGAATAATTGTAATACATTATATACCACAAGTACTGCTGGTGGAGTTGCTGATGTAAGTGGTCTGGTTTATACAGGTGCTGGAGCCAAGGAGCTAGAATATTTCTTAGAGAAAGGAACTTACAGTGTTTCGATTCAAAATATTGACAGCAAGTTCGGGGTGTCTGCTGTGGCAAGCTCACCGGAGTTCACTGTCGAGGGACTAGATTTTGCGGCAGGGACTGAGTTGATGGATGATTTCTTTAATGAAGTACATTTAATCAATATGGACTCGGATGTGAAACCAGAAGCGTATGGCTATAAGAGAACATATTGGTCTGGTTCAGGTGAGCAAACTGCATCGATGAAAATTTTTGATTTAGAAAATAAAAATTTCAAAACCTTTAAACTTGAAGAGGTATCAGAGCTTACCATCAGTGATTTTGATAGTAATGGCAAGCCGGACATTATTGTAGATAATCATAGTGGGGCTTTTTTGAGTAATCCATTTTCTACTTTTATGAATATTGATGAAAATTCTTCTGCAGAGGTTTTCAGTGAGTCTTTCACCTCAGTTTCAACAGCAATAAGATGGCACAGGGGTGCTGGAATTACACCATATAACAAAGCAATTGATATTGATCAGGATGGTAAAGATGAATTTATCACAGGATTGACGCTAGATGGGATAGCTTTATTTTCTTTAGAGTTAGAAAATTTTAATGATTCGACTATTTTATGGAGAGGCTTCGTTGATCGTAATGAAGGTCCCATTCAGTACAAGGGTAAATTCCCATTATTTTCATCAAAAATGGATAAAAGCGGCCGAGGTGGTGGGTATCGTGGAATGGCGCATACCTATCTTAATCCGGATATAGATGGAGATACAGATCATTTGATTGCCATCAATATGGATGGCTCAGGCCTTGCAAGAAGTGCCTTATATGTTGTAGAATCAAAAAATAGTGGCGCCGTTCAAGAATACTATTTAAACAGCTTTGCTGATAAGAGTATCCTTGATATGCAGATTTTTGGAGAGGATGCTTCAAAATATACGGTCATACTTTCCTACACTGAAGGCAAAAATAATTATTCTGGTGCTGCAGGTACCCAAGAGATTAGTTTTATAAAAATGGAGATATCAAAATCAGAAGAGTTCTTCCAAGAGCTTAAAAAAGGAATGGAGAATGTGACTACACTCATGCCGATAAATTATAAAAGCCAAACCAACAGTGCCATTACCTATTCAGACTTTGCACTAGAAGGGATGCCTATTACCAATTCATTTGCGATAGCAGATGTGAATAATGATGGGCTCAATGATATTGTGGGTGTGGGAAGTAATACCTCAGACACTTGGAATGGTCAGGCGATACTGAATTTCTACTTGCAAAATGCAAACGGGGGACTAGATCAATACATCTCTCAGGTGGCTACCGAGGCTAAAGGCTTCTCTTTTATTAGCTCTATTAATTTGATTGATATCAATGCGGATCAAAAAGTAGATGTGGTGATTAGTGGACGAACCCGTCAGTCTGATAATGGTAATACCATAGGATTCATCAACAATACCGAGATGACTGTGGGAGGTGCCTTAGCTGTTCCTACCGATTTGATAGGTCAGAATAATGGTTATAAGGTAGAACTCAAGTGGTCAGATACCAATTCTGGTAAAATAGGTTATGCAGCCCAAGTGGGTACTGCTGCGGATAATTTTAATTTGAGTAGGGGTAATTTGAATGCATCTGGATATCCATTATTTCCAGATCGCTTTGAAAGCTTCCAAAAATCAAAAAGACAAGTCTTTGATGCTTATGATTTAGCAGATTCATATTATTTTAAGGTCAAGGCCATTGATCAATATGGCAATACCTCAGCATTTTCTGCTATAGAAACCGTATCAATTACTGAACCATTTAAGAAAATGGATCAAGGGATACCTGGAATTGCCAATGGGAATGTGGCTTGGGGAGATTATGATCGTGATGGAGATTTGGATTTGGCCTTAATGGGGACCTCACAAGGCTATCAAACAATACTTTACCGCAATGATTCAGGAGTATTTGTTGACTCTAATAATGAATTGGAGCGTCAGTCTGAAGGAGATTTAGGCTGGGTAGACTTTGATAATGATGGTTATCTGGATCTAGTTGTTACGGGTAAAGATCTCGAGGCAGCTACAGTATTAAATATTTACAAAAACAATGGAGCAGGCTCCCTTGTGAAGATAGATAATGGTACGCCTATTGATGGGGTGACAGATGCTACGCTCGCCTTTGGAGACTCGGATGCTGACGGAGACATTGACATGGTTTTGGCGGGTCTCACAGTCAATGATGGTCAAATTGATTACATCATGAACCTCTATGAGAATAAATACAATACCTCAGGTGGAGATGTTATTTTTGAAAGGAATGATAAATTCAATAGAGAAGGTTTTACCAAAGGAGATATAGAATTTGCAGATCTTGATAATGATGGAGATTTAGAGATTATTTATGCAGGTACAGGTAAAGGAGACAATCCTGTCGGAGGTATCATATCAAATACACGTGCTGGTTTGACTGGAGGAGGTGATACATATGATCAAGAATTTAATTTGGGCGAGGCAAGTATCTCAGTGGGAGATATTGATTCAGATGGAGATTTAGATATCATTGCTACAGGTATTGCTGGTCAAGGAAATGATGTAAAAGAGAATGTGACGCGAATCTTTACCAATGAATATTATGCCATTGATTCTTTGAGAGCTTACATTGAATTCAATGTGAGAGATAATGAGCAAATTCAATCTCTAGCCGATGGAGACATTGACTTGATTGATTTTGACAATGACGGCGATCTTGATGCTTTGATTTCTGGAAAAGATAAGAATGCGGTACCCACCACAGTACTGTATGCACAAGCTGGAGGAAGTTTCTTTGTAGTAAATACACCTTTTGACTCGGTGATGCAATCAAGTGTACGTTGGGCAGATTTTGATACCGATGGAGATATGGATGTGTTTATCAGTGGAAAAACTACGACTAAAAGTATTACTCAGTTATTTGAAAACAATACGGGTAATATTGTCAATACGCCACCGAGTGTACCTTCAAATCTCACGGTAACAGACTTTGGTTTTGGAAAAGTAAGATTATCGTGGAATCGTTCTAGTGATGACTACACTGAAAAGTCAAGTGTATCCTATGTGATTGCTCTGGGTGATAAGCAAGGTCAGTCTAATATATTTACCACAGAGAGTAACCTAGAAACAGGTGTGAGACTTACGGCCAAGCCTTCGGCGGCCTTACAAGATTTCATGTATCTAGAGTTAGATCCTGGGAAATACTATTTCTCAGTCCAAGCGGTGGATGCCAACTACAATGCTTCGAAATTCAGCCAATTCATTGAGTTTGAGATGAAGTACGCTTGGAAAGAGCTCAACTTAGGAGGAATTGTAGATAATAAATTACCGGCAGGAGAAGATGCTTCATTGAAGTTCTCAGATTTTGATGGAGATGGAGATTTTGACTTAGCCATATTTGGAAAGAACCCTGATAGGCAATGGGAGTTAGGCTTGCTAGGTAATAATGCGGGCAGTTTCAATAAAATTTTCGACTTCGAATGGATGACTAAAGGAGATTTTGATTGGGCTGATGTGAATGGTGATGGTGCTTTGGATGTATTCCAGACAGGAGAAGACCCTAACGATGAGACTAGAACAATTGCTAATTTATACTTGAACTACAGTGATCAGGCAGAAAATCTTGGTGGAGATGATGGCTTTGATGATGAAGATAATGGTTTTGATGAAGATTGGGAGCCTTTTGCTTGGACAACCGATATGCTTGTGGGTAATTGGCGCGTGCTACCTTTTGAGGGTAGTCTTTCTGTCGGACCGAATCCATTTGAGTCGAGAGAAGACCCAGTAGGTGAATGGTGGTCTTTAGGACAAGATGGAAACATGAGGGAATGTTATACTGATGATCTGCTTACATTCGGTGCAGATGGATCATTCAGTATTGACTTCCAAAACTTCACATGGATTGAAAACTGGCAAACAGGAGATTCTACAAGCTACTGTGGTAATCCTGGAGATGAAAATGTCATTGGGATAAATCCTAATGGACAATTTACTTACCAAGTATCGTTACCTTCAGAAGATGGACTCAATGGAGTTACAGATGCACAATTGACCTTGTTTGGAGTAGGAGCATATATAGGTCTACCAAAGGCCTATAATGGAGGAGAGATTGCTGATCCCCAAGGTAATATTAATATTGATCCTAACTCGATCATGCAGAGAACATATACCTATAGGTTATTTGATGAAAATACCATGATGGTTTCTATGGATATTGGTGGCGGATATTGGACTACTATCCTTGGACGAGATGGAGTAGAAGGAACAGCTGGCCGCAGATTAGCTTTAGCCAATGATTTCAGTGGCAATGTAAACTTTGGTCAATCAGGTATTCAGTTCAAGCCTTTGGTAAATGCCAAGGCGAAGTTCATTGATTTTGACAATGATGGCCTTCCTGAGTTAATTTATGCAGGTTCTACTTCATCTACCTCAGCAGGAGTCGCTGCAGTGTATGTTTATTACTTTGACAATATGAATGGAAATCTTCAGGCTTACGAACTTCAATTAGAAAATGAGTTTCCTGTTTTGACAGGATCATCCATTGCATTTGGAGATGTGGATAACGATCAGGATTATGACTTGATATTGGCAGGAAGCAGCCCAGCTTTTGGTCGAGTAACAGATGTTTATCTCAATGAGGGGATTAATGTAAATGGTCAATTGATCATGAAAAAAGATGAGGCAAATGCTGGAGGCATCACTGGAGTAACCAACGGTACGCTTGATTTGGTTGATTTCGATAACGATGGAGACCTTGATCTAGTTGTCTCAGGAGATTCATTCGATGGAGATGTTCTTCAGCTTTATAGAAACGATCAGGGTGTTTATACCTCTATTTCTGAAACATTGAGTGGTCTTGCTGCCATGAAGAATGGACGTACCAGCTGGGGAGATTTTGATGGTGACGGTAATGCAGACATGTTGTATTCAGGAGAGGTGCTAGGTAAAGGAGAGTTTACCGGTCTTGCCTTGTATGATCAGGTGACCGCGACTTATAAAGAGGATGATTTTGATTTGAGTCAATTTACCAATGCAGCAGTTGCCTTTGGAGATTATGATGGAGATGATGATTTAGATATGGCCTTGACAGGAGTGAATAAAAACTATGATGAGAGTGATCCAGGAAGTAATAAATACATCTCAAAGCTTTATGTCAATGTTCGAAACGAATCAGCGTTATTGGATTCTGCGGCGGATGATACTGCTTCAGGTAGGATGGCTACTGTAGGTAAATTTAAAGTCAACAAACCGCCAACACCACCTAAGACGAGTAGCGTTAAAAAGGTAGACAATGCACCTGCGATGTATTCCTTTAGAAGGCCTTCGGATGGAGGAGATAATCCATTAGCACGCATTCAAGAAGAGCGCCAAATGATGGAATTCAACTGGGAACCATCGGAAGATGATAATACTGCGAGTGCTGGTTTGACTTATGCGCTTCGAATAGGAACCGCTTCAGGTAAGAGCGATATTTTTGATGCTCAGGCTAATGCTGACGGTTCAAGAAAATCGAGTGGAAAGGGAAATACTGAGCATAATACGAGTTGGACAGTTGCTTTAGATCCAGGTACTTATTATTGGGCGGTACAAGCAATAGATCCTTCCTATGCATCTTCAGTATTCTCAGACGAGGAAACGTTCACATTACTTCCTGGAGGTGGTGTAGAGGTGAATCAGGCCCCTGTTTTACAGGATGATGAGTTCGAGATAAGAGATATTGTAGAGAATGGCTTTGAAGTGGGTAATGTGATGGGTACAGATCCAAATGGAGATGATATTACTTTTGCTATTGTTGCAGGAAATATTGATCAACCTTTTTATATTGATCCATCGACAGGTCAAATTGTGGTAATCAACAATGAATCATTCGATGCTGAAACAAGAGATGAGTATAGCCTCCAAGTGACAGGAAGCGATGAGCTACTTTCTGATACAGCTACCGTGTTGATTAAACTCGAAAAGAATGAAGCTCCAATAGGAGAGAGTGGTAGTGAGACGATCTCAGAGGCATTAGAAAATGGAGCTATAGTTGCTCAACTTGTTGTCAGTGATGCCAATCAAGATGAGATTCTATTTGAGATTGTCAGTGGTGATGATAATGGCGCCTTTAAGATAGAGAATGGGAATCTGGTTATTGCTAATTCTGGTGGACTTGTAGTTAATACAACCGTTGAACTACTCATAAAACTCTCTGATCCTTATGGTGCTGAATCTGATTTTACTTTCTCCGTTGTTATTGAAGCAGAAGTGTTAGGATTCAACGAGGTGTTGCGTGCAGTGAAGGCTTATCCCAATCCAACTGCGGGTGAGATTGAGGTAGACATAGCTTCAGGATCACAATTAGAAATAGTAGTAAGTGATTTATCTGGCCGTATCGTACAAACGAAACAGGTGAATCGTTCGGGACTGACCATTGATATCGCTGATGAAGTTGCGGGTATCTACTTAATGACTGTGAAGGATCTTAACTCGAGTGAAGTAAGAACTTTCAGAATAGTTAAGTTTTAATAGCTCATTTCACTTGAAAATTTCGAAAAGACTGGATCCCATAGGATTCAGTCTTTTTTTATGAGTCAAAGGGAAGTGACCTTTTCGTGTAATCATTGATTACTAATACTTCTACTTAATTGATCTTTCATTACAGCTACCAACCTGATGCGAGATTGGTCGTCATTGATTAAGTGAATATCATAATTATGATGAATGAAGGAATGTAGACCAGGGTAAGATTTTGTTACTGGAAATTTCCCTGTTCGCTCGCTGTCCGCAGGGATTAACAACATCAAATCATTCAATTACTACTTGAGATGCATCAATAAGTCCTCAATGGAATCAAAGGAGGTACTGGTGTCTTTACTCTTCAGTTTCCAGAAGTAATCAAGACAATTTATGATTATCGACGTGGGACTATCTTTATTTACAGCATATCCATTGCGCTGCAGGGCTTGAGCGGTCCAGTGAACCATGGTAGGATCTCCTTGCAAGAGCACATTACCCTTATGCTCATCTAGATGTTTTACCGTTCCTGTAGTTAGGTCGATATTGTTATTAATAGGAAAGAGAGTTTGATCAACAGCCCCTTGCAAAATTAAATCTTCAGGACAACCGTCTAATACGGGCTGATTAAAATTAAAGAGCCACAAGCGATCTGACAATTGAAGGCTTACTTGTAGATCGTGCGTAGCTATGAGTACCCCTTTGCCACTTCCAGCAATGGATTTTAACAGCAGCATGATCTCTATTTTATTGCTCAAGTCGAGATGTGCGGTGGGTTCATCTAAAATGATCAAATCTGTTTCTTGTGCCAAAGCACGAGCGATCATTACTTTTTGAAATTGGCCATCACTGAGTTGATAAAGTTTCTTATGGGCTAAATAATCTATGTTTGTTTGACTCATGGCCAGATCTATGGCCTGCTTATCTGATGTGTTTAATCGACCTAGCCAGTTGGAATAAGGATGTCTACCTAAGGCGATCAATTCTATGACAGAAAGGTGTGCGGTAAAGGGTTTTTCGGTAAGGACGACACTTATTTGTTTAGCTAAAGATGATTTTGAGAATTCATTAATGAGACGATCATGATAATAAACGGATCCTGATATTCCCTTATGTAAGCCAGATAGGGTTTTTATGAAAGTGGTTTTCCCGACCCCATTTTGTCCCATAAGGCTGATGATCTCTCCAGATGAAAGTGACAGATTGATATTTTCTTGAAGTACTTTATTTATACCCCCTTCAATATACCCGATGGCCAGCGATTGGGTATGAATTAACTTCATTTATCAAAAGTATAATGAATGTTTCGTTTTCTCAATAAGAGATAGATGACAAATGGAGCTCCTAACAAAGCAGTGACTGCATTAATAGGTAGAGTGGCCTCCATACTTGGTAATTGCGAGACCGTATCAAAAAGGAGCATTAAAATACCGCCAATGAGGATAATGAGGGGTGTTAACAATAAATGATTGGTAGTGTTGAAAAGCATGCGTGCGATATGGGGAATGGCCAGACCAAAA
>Ga0209603_1004065_pt1 | contig 12432 bp, 9 predicted proteins | sample COGITO_mtgs_1206_FD_184812 | JGI IMG/M metagenome (GOLD analysis project Ga0209603, IMG submission 184812) | Pelagic marine microbial communities from North Sea - COGITO_mtgs_120607 (SPAdes) (version 2) | ecosystem: Environmental > Aquatic > Marine > Epipelagic ... | reverse complement strand
TTTATGTTTTCGTTTTTTAAACGCCAACCCAACTCATAATCATCTAAACTTTCGTGTTGTGTAGTTCCTACTTCAAAATCATTTCTATTAGGTTCTCTGTTTGCTTTTGCATAAGAGGCATAAAAACTATTTGTATTGTTAAGTACGTATGTGAATCCTAATTTAGGATTAAAGAAATTAAAATTAGCGTCTACATCTATAGCATCTCTATCAGACGTTAATCCTTTTGTTTTATAAGTTACAAACCTTCCTTGTAAATCTAAAAAAGCAGTTAATTGATCTGATACTTTATAGGTTGTTTTTACAAATGAACTGTAATCTGTTTTTTTAGCATCACTAAAATAATATTGATCTCTAATCGAAGTTCCTTCAGATAAATCACTTCCCCAAATTACTTCTCCAAAATGATCATTCGTGTAATTGCTATAAGACATCCCTCCAATAACTTCTATACCATCATTCTTGTAGGTTGCGTTAAAGTTTGCGACATAAAAATGATTGTCTAACCAACGTCTAACAACAACATCACTATCTTCTTTAATTAAATTATTAAAATCTGCAGCAGATTCTTCTCCTTTAAACTGCTCAAAATAACCTTTCCCTCTCGTATAATTTAAACCAATATTTGTAGACCAGTTTTTGTTTAGCTTCTCATTCCAGTGTAACTGGTAATGATCTTGTTGGTAATTATCAGTTTCATTATCATAGGTATAAGGATTCTGTCTTCTATCTGCAGCTAATTCATCTGCGGTTAAACCGAACCAAGCTTGGTAGGTATATTCTTTACCTCCAAAAGCCAATGCTTTTATTAAGGTGTTTTCATCCGTATAACTTCCTTGCAAGAAGTAGGATTTTAAATCTGTAAAAGCTCTATCTACATATCCATTAGAATAGATATTAGACAAGCGTCCGGCAAACTCAAAATGCTCATTTATTTTTCCTGTTGTAAATTTAGTAGTGTGTTTTCTTGTTCCATAAGAACCAAAGGAATTTGAAATTTCTCCACCAGCCTCTTCAGAAATAGCATCCGTTAAAATATTCAAACTTGCGCCAAAAGAACCAAAGGAATTTGAAATTTCTCCACCAGCCTCTTCAGAAATAGCATCCGTTAAAATATTCAAACTTGCGCCAAAAGCACCAGCACCATTTGTAGATGTTCCAACACCACGTTGTAATTGCAAGCTTTGAGTAGAAGACGCAAAATCGCCCATATTTACCCAAAAACTTCCCTGACTTTCAGCATCGTTATACGGTATTCCGTTAACCGTAACATTTACACGACTTCCATCAGAACCACGAACACGAATATACGTGTAACCAATTCCTGCACCTGCATCTGATGACGTAGTTACCGATGGTAGATAATTCAATAAAATAGGAATGTCTTGTCCTAAATTACGCTTTTCAATTTCCTTTTTTGATAAATTAGAATGAGTCACAGGAGCATTCGCTTTGACACGAACTGCAGAAACCAAAACCTCTTCTAAAACGGTTGAATTTGCCGACAATACAAACTCGATTGCATCATTTTTAGTCAAAGAAATTTCTTTAGAAACTGTTTTGTAACCAATAAATGAAACTTGAATCGTGTACTTCCCTTTCGGAAAATTTACACTGAACTTTCCATCAAAATCGGTGGAGGTTCCTTTGTTTGTTTCTTTCACCAAAATAGTTGCTCCTGGTAAAGGTTCCTTGTTTTCATCTACTACTATTCCGTTAAGTGTAAATGTTTGGGCGTTTGTAAGTATACTTACAAACAAGAATAAAAAAATGGATATTTTTTTCATTTTAAAAAAATTTAAAACGAATAAAAAGAGGTAATTATTCTTGTAATTACTATTGAATAATTGTTACGTGAAGTACTGCTTCACTTTTTTGCATTCCTTTAAAAAAATCTGCAGACTTTTTTAAACTTGGCTTCCTAAACAGCATTACCTGTTCTAGGTTCAATGGGTATGATCTCAGCTTTTTAAAGCACCCCTTTATGAGAACAGTGCAAAACTAACTCAGAAAAATTGATTATGAAATAAAAAATTGAATTATTTATTCGGTATTTGGTTTTTTACGAAGCGCTTTTTTTACAGATGCTTTTTTTTTGGTTTCAATTCTTTTTTTAAGAGTAGCTCTGCTAGGCTTTGTAGGCCTCCTTTTTTTAGGTTGAATTAAATGAGTTTTTAGTAGTTTTAAAAAACGTTTGATAATAATTTCTTTGTTTCGGTGTTGAGATCTTGTTTCTTCACAAAATAAAAGGAGTATATTTTCTTTCGTTAATTTTGATGATAGCTTTGTGCTTAATAGTATTTTTTCAGTTTCGGTCAATGAATTTGAAGTTTCTAAATTAAAACTCAACTCAATTTTAGAAGACACTTTGTTCACGTGTTGTCCGCCAGCACCAGAACTTCTGGTAGCTTTGAAATTTAGTTCTTTAATAATTTCTATGGAATTCAATAAAAAGGGATTGTTAGAAGGACTCTTTTAACCAATTTCAAGTCCTGAGTCTGTTGGTATTTGATCTAAAAGAGACATTTCTGATGTAGGTAAAGAATCAGAAAAAGAGTACAAGTTTTCTTTCGTTAAAACAAGCTTATCTATCGCTTTTACAGCATTTTTTAAACGTGTCTCTTTATCTCCTTTTAATAGAATATAGGGTCTTTTATTCTCTATTAGCGCTTTTTCAAAAGCAGTAAACATTTCTAACCTGAGTTCGGGTCTGTCACGTAAATCATCTTCTTCCCAGGGAGTATCAATATAGGTTAAAAGGTATAAATCGTATTGATTTTTGGTAGCCGCTATGTTTAAATCATCCTCAACAAAGCCCTCATAATATTCTTCTGAATAAACTTTCGTTTCTAATAAATCAGTATCACAGATTAGAATTTTATCTGCTTTTTTTGCCAATTTATTTTCAATCTTCATTTGCCCAATTGCAATCGGAATTAAATCTTCTTTTTCACAAATTTTACGTTCGTTGTTCCATTTTTTTTGCAAGTATGTTCTTGCAAATTCAGGAGCCCAGACGGTATTGTAATGTCGAGCTAATTGACGAGATAGCGTTGTTTTCCCTGTAGATTCAGGTCCAAATAAAACAACTTTTACGAGATTAATTGGTTTTTGTATAAGCTTTTTTTCCATGCGATGTAACCAAATATTGCTATAAATGTAAATCCTAAGTATTGAAGGCTAGTAAATGTAAGTCCTTTGTAAAAATACAAAGGTACAGAAATGATGTCTCCAGCAATCCAAAACAACCAATTTTCTATTTTTCGTTTTGCCATTAACCACATTCCTACAAAAAAGATTGCAGTTGTAAAGGTGTCTGCATAAGCAACCCAACTAGTCCATTTATCAAAGGTTTTGTAGACTATAAAAACAACAATTAAAGTGGTTATAAAGAGGATAAAAGCTGTTCTTTTTTCCTTTAAAGAGATTGATGATATTGGAGTAACCTGTTTTTCATCTACTTTACGTGTCCAGACATACCATCCATAAATACTCATTATAAAATAATACCCGTTGATCATCATGTCTCCTAATAATTCCCATTTTAAAAGTAAATAGACAAAAATAGATGTACTAATAATCCCTGTAGGGAATACCCAGATTTTATTCAGTTTGGAAAACCAAACGGATAAAAAACCAAAAACTACCGCAATAATTTCTAGTGTTGTGTCTGTTGTTGTATAGGTTTTATATTGTGAAAAAAAGAAGTCGAAAATTTCTGACATTTATTTTTTTAAGGTGGTAAATTTAATCTTTTTTATCATATTAAAATAAAACTATTTTTTCAAATCCATAAAAAAGGATTCGTCATTTTCAAACGCAGTTCCGATAACGACCAAATCAGCACCTGCAGTGAAAGCTTTTTCGAGTTGTTTTTTAGAACGAATTCCACCACCAATAATTAATGGTACAGATATTATTTTTGAAACTTGTTTGATAATAATATCGCTTACAACTTCAGTTGCTCCAGAACCAGCTTCAAGATAAATGAGTTTTTTTCCAGAAAATTCTCCTGCCAAAGAAGTGTCTAAAATGAGTGTTGTATTTTCTTGAGAAATAGGTTTTGTATTACTTACTTTTTGAGTAGCTGTCTCTTTTTTTCCATCAATAAGAATGTATCCGGTGGGGATAATTTCTAAACTTGTTTTTTTTAAAATAGGAGCAGCCTCGATTTGTTGATCAATTAAGTACTTTGGGTTTCTTCCAGAAAGCAAACTTAAAAATAAAATTCCGTCAGCTTTATTTGTGATTTGCGAGACATCACCTGGAAATAATACAATCGGTAAATTAGTTTCTTTCTTTACAGCTAAAACTAAATTTTCTGTTTCATTATTGATATCGGTACTTCCCCCAACAAAAATATGAGTCGCAATAGAGTTGTGTACTTTTTTTAAAAAACGAGTTATATTTTTTAGATCCATTTTCTCAGGATCAATTAAAACTGCTACTAGTTTTTTTCTTTCTTTTTTTGCGGATAAGATATTTTGATAGATATTCACAATTGCTAATTTAAGTGATTATGAGGGCATCATAGCAATGCAACTTAACAATACCTGCATCTATTATTATAGAATTTTTTTAATAAGCAACCACACAGGTATATTCTTCAAACTCAAAAAACTCGATATCATAAGATAAAATGGCTCCATTGTATCGAATTTCTCCCTTTGTTTTTTTATCATTAAATTTAAAGTCTTCAATATAAATATGATGTAAGAATAAGAGCTTTTTCTTTCCATAGATTTTATATAAACTTTCTTTTGCTCCCCAAACAATTGTTAACTTTCGAATTAATGCATCTACATTGGCAATAGTTTTGTATTCTTCAAAGGGTGTAAATTTATGGGCTATTTTCAAAATCTTTTCACGCTGTTTTTCAATATCAATTCCAACAGGGGCGTCTTCAGAAAGAACAATCGCTGTAAAAGTGAATGAATGCGATATGGATATGAATTTCCCGCCTTTTAAGTGCGGTTTTCCATAGTTGTCATAAACCACATCAAAATCTGTATAGCCAGCCACTTTTAACAATTGGCGAATGCTTAAAAATCCTTTTTGATGCAATTCAGATTTCATTGATTCTAAGCGCGCTAAACTAGTATCAGATAGTAGAATCCCTTTTTTTAAATCTAGAACAGATTCTTCAAGCTTCCAAATCAGCACTTTAGTTTTTTTGTGAACCGTTAATGTTTTGTAAAGAGCCATATTTTTTAAATTCTATGTCGTAACTTTGCACCTCTAAAAATAGAATATAAATATACATAAATATGAGTGCAACTACAGCATACGTTCCATATAAAGTTAAGGATATTTCTTTAGCTGATTGGGGAAGAAAAGAAATTAATTTGGCAGAAGCAGAAATGCCAGGATTAATGAGTTTAAGAGAAGAGTATGGAGATACCCAACCTCTAAAAGGGGCACGAATCGCCGGATGTTTGCACATGACGATTCAAACAGCAGTTTTAATAGAAACCCTTCAAGTACTTGGAGCAGAAGTTACTTGGAGTTCTTGTAATATATTCTCTACTCAAGATCAGGCTGCAGCGGCAATAGCTGCAACGGGTACACCTGTTTATGCTTGGAAGGGTATGAATGAAGAAGAATTTGATTGGTGTATTGAGCAAACCTTATTTTTTGGGGAAGACAAAAAACCATTGAATATGATTCTAGATGATGGTGGAGATTTAACCAATATGGTGTTAGATCGATATCCAGAGTTGGCTGCAGGAATCAATGGTTTGTCAGAAGAAACTACTACTGGAGTTCACAGATTGTACGAACGTGTTAAAAACGGAACCTTACCAATGCCTGCCATTAATATCAACGATTCAGTTACAAAATCGAAATTTGACAATAAATACGGGTGTAAAGAATCTGCAGTAGATGCGATTCGAAGAGCAACTGATATTATGTTGGCAGGAAAACGAGTAACGGTTTGTGGATACGGTGATGTTGGAAAAGGTACCGCAGCCTCTTTTAAAGGTGCTGGTTCTATTGTAACCGTTACAGAAATTGATCCTATTTGTGCGTTGCAAGCAGCAATGGACGGTTTTGAAGTGAAGAAATTAGAGACGGTTGTTGCAAATTCGGACATTATCATAACAACAACTGGAAATAAAGGAATTGTTCGTGGAGAGCATTTTGAAGCAATGAAAGACAAAGTAATTGTTGCTAATATTGGTCATTTTGATAATGAAATTGATGTTCCTTATTTAAACGCAAACAGTGAAAAAGTGGAAATTAAACCTCAAGTAGATAAATACAATATCAATGGTAATGATATTATTTTATTAGCAGAGGGGCGTTTGGTGAATTTGGGTTGTGCAACCGGGCATCCTAGTTTTGTAATGTCGAATTCATTTACAAACCAAACTTTAGCGCAAATAGAACTTTGGAACAATGCGAAAGCATATGGGAACAAAGTGTATATGTTGCCAAAACATTTAGACGAAAAAGTAGCTTTTTTACACTTAGCGAAAATAGGTGTAGAGTTAACAGAATTGAGTAAAGATCAAGCAGAATATATTGGGGTAACTCAAGCAGGTCCATACAAACCAGAACATTATAGGTATTAAATCTATCTATTTTCTGAATAGAAAAAATTAAGAATTAAAACTTTAAAACCCTCTCATTCATTTGTGAGGGTTTTTTATTTAAAAGAAAGCTTAACATTTACCCCAACCAGCCTTCTCTATCTAAACTTCTATATTGAATGGCTTCTGCAATATGTTCTGGCGAAATGTTGTCTTCATTAGCAAGGTCGCAAATGGTTCTCGATACTTTTAAAATTCTATCATAGGCTCTTGCAGAAAGGTTTAATTTTTCCATAGCTGTTTTTAATAACGACAAACTTTCTTTAGACAGTTTGCAAAATGTTCGAATTTGTTTTACACTCATTTGCGCATTGTAGTGTACGTTTTCGAACTCCGTAAATCTTGCCGACTGAAGCTCTCTTGCGGCAGTAACTCGTTTTCTAATGGTAATAGAAGATTCTCCCTTTCGCTCTTCAGATAGTTTTTCAAAAGGCACCGGAGTTACTTCTATGTGAATGTCAATACGGTCTAATAAAGGGCCAGAAACCTTACTTAAATAGCGTTGCATTTCTTGAGGTGAAGAGGTCATTGGCGAATTCGGGTCGTTAAAATATCCACTCGGACTCGGATTCATACTTGCCACCAACATAAAACTACACGGATAGGTAACGGTAAACTTTGCCCTTGAAATGGTTACATCTCTATCTTCTAAAGGCTGTCGCATTACTTCCAAAACATCTCTTTTAAATTCTGGCAATTCATCTAAAAACAAGACACCGTTGTGCGAAAGGGAAATTTCTCCAGGTCTTGGATATTGCCCCCCTCCAACTAGAGCTACGTTTGATATGGTATGATGCGGGCTTCGAAATGGACGTTGGTATAGCAATCCGTTATTTTTTGTATTTCCGACCACAGAATGAATTTTTGTGGTTTCCAAAGCTTCTTGAAGGGTCATTGGCGGTAAAATAGACGGAAGCCTTTTGGCCAACATAGTTTTTCCTGATCCTGGAGGGCCGATCAGAATAATATTATGTCCGCCAGCAGCAGCAATTTCCATGCAACGTTTGATGGATTCTTGTCCTTTTACATCCGAAAAATCAAAGGCTGGAAAATCGATATTTTTATAAAATTCTGCTCTTGTGTCTACAATGGTAGGGTCAATTTTTTGATTGCCATTAAAATGATAGATGACTTCTAAAATATTTTCAACCCCTAAAACGGTTAAATTGTCAACAATTGCCGCTTCTTTGGCATTTTCTTTGGGAAGAATTAAATAGTTAAAACCTTCTTCTCTTGCTTTTATGGCGATTGGTAATGCACCTCTTATGGGCTGTAAACTTCCGTCTAAAGAAAGCTCCCCCATAATTACGTATTCATTTATGTTTTCTGATTTTATTTGATTGGAAGCAGCGAGAATTCCAATAGCCAATGTTAAATCATAAGCAGCACCTTCTTTTCTTATATCAGCAGGCGCCATATTGATGATGATTTTCTTTCCGGGAAGCATGTAATTATTATTTTTTAAAGCCGCAGAAATTCTGTACGAACTTTCCCGAACGGCATTGTCTGGTAGGCCTACCAAGTGGTATCCAATTCCTTTGTCAATATTTACTTCAACTGTGATGGTGGTTGCATCAATCCCAAAGACTGCTGAACCATAGACTTTAACAAGCATTTTTCTTTAAATGTAAAGAAAATTTTTTAATTAAGTGAGGGTTGTCTAAAATTACAACGGCGCCATCTTGTGATATCATACTTTTGAATAAAACCTTTTAAAAGATTTTCATCTCGATAACTTTTATAGTCGTCGTAAATAAATTGGGAAGGTTTGTTAATCAGGTTGCCATCAGAGATTAGAAATCTGTGTTGCGCTATTTTTTTAGAAGAAACAGTAATAAATGTATACGTTGGTTTCGTATTGATACTTTTTTGGATAGGTGTATAAACTGTATTAAAATTCTTTAGCTTTAGGGAAGAGTAGGAATAAATACTTAGGGGCATGGTAGTTAAATTCGTCTCTTTTTGAGTTTGTGAAAAACAAAAATCACAAACAACTACCATAAGAAAAAGAAAATAATATTTTTTCATACTATGTGAAGAGGTCTAAAATTAAAGACCTCTTTTGAGATGTAATTTAAGCAGAGTTTCTACTTGCGTTGATATTTCCAAACAGTGATCGCATGACCATTTTCTCATACAATTCAATTTCTTCAGAGCTCCCATTCGTTTTTTGAAGTTCTTGAATTTTCTTTAAAGCAAATTGTTGAATGGTTAACAGCGGGAGTACAATGTCTTCTCTTACTTCTATCGATGCTTTTCCTACAGGGAAGTTTTCCATCAATTCTTTGTGACCTGTAAGTTTTAGAAGTAGTCTTTTTGTAGTTTGATATTCTGTGTAAATTAATTTCCAAAACTCTCCAAACTCTGAGTCATCAGCCATGTAAGAAGTCAAACCAAAAAATGATTTTGTAAGACTCATCATACTGTTTTCTAGCAGTGTTCTAAAAAAATCTGAAGAATTATAAAACTCAATAATTTCATCAAATTTATTCGCGTCTTCGTATTTTTTAAGTGCAGTTCCGAGACCAAAAAAACCAGGAACATTTTGTTTTAATTGGCTCCAACTTCCCACAAAAGGGATTGCTCTAAGAGCTGAAAAATCTAAGGTATCAGAATTAGAACGTTTGCTAGGTCTACTTCCAATATTTGTTTTTGCATAGTATTTTAACGTACTCATTTTTTCTAAATACGGTAAAAATTTAGGATGATTTTTGAAATCTACATAGGTTTGGTAACTAGTAGAGGCCATGTCATTGATTAATTCTCTGTGTTTATTATTCAACTGATCTTTATTAAAAACTTCATTTTTAATACCAGAACTTAATAGTTGTTCTAAGTTAAACTGAGATGAATTTAGCGTACCAAAGTTAGAGCTAATTGTTTGTCCTTGTATTGTTAATTGAATTTCTTTGTCTTCTATTGTTGGTCCTAAAGAGGCATAAAATTGGTGTGTTTTTCCTCCTCCACGAGCTGGTGGTCCACCACGCCCGTCAAAGAATATCACTTCAATGTCAAATTCTTTTGAAACTTTAGTCAACGCTTCTTTTGCTTTAAAAATACCCCAGTTTGCCATTAAATAACCACCATCTTTTGTACCATCAGAAAAGCCAAGCATAATAGTTTGCTTATTTTTTCTTTTAGAGACGTGGTGTCTGTATGTTTGGTTAGAATACAAAGAACGCATAACATCTTCTGCATTTTCTAAATCTTCTACAGTTTCAAAAAGCGGAATGACATCTACTGGTAATTCATTTTCAAAACCACACAAATTTAACATTGCAAATGTTTCCATAACATTTAAAGCCGTTTGGTTGTTACTAATAATGTAACGATTTGCACCGCGTTCTCCATTTCTGTGCTGAATTTCTTTTAAGGCATAAATGGATTCAATTGTTTTAACAGAAGTTTCATCTGTTAAAATTTCTGTATCAATATTCCCCTTTGTAACTGATAAAATATCAATTTGTTCTTGTTCAGAAAGCGTTAAATAATTTTTTGGAAAAGTGGTATCACCTACTTTGTGAAGATCTTTTACAATTTGGGTAAATGCTTGATGATGCACTCTACTATCTTGTCTAATATCTAAAGTTGCAAAATGGAATCCAAAAATCCTTACTTTATTAATTACGTCATTCAATTCTTCGACAAATAAGGATTGATGATTGTTTACAATAATTTCCCTAGCGGCATATAATTCTTTCAAAAGAATATTTTGAGAAAAATTAACCTTAGCATAACTTCTAACAACATGTTTGTACAATCTTTTTTCTACTCGAGCTAAGATCTCTTGAACACCATCAAAAGTAAAACGTCTTTTTAAACGTCTAATGTCTCTATAGTAACTTCTTAAAATAGTCTGACGAAGTCTTTCTGCCACATCTAATGTAATTTTTGTTGTTACAAAAGGGTTTCCATCTCTATCTCCACCCGGCCAAAAACCTAGATCAATAATTTCATTTTCTATGGGTTCACCATCATAAATGTGATGTTGAATATAATTATATATTTTAGGAACAGAATGATAAAATACATGCTCTAAATACCAAATTAAGCTCACCGCCTCATCAAAAGGAGTTGGTTTTTCTTTTTTATAGAAAGGTGTTTTCCCTAACTGAGCTAATAATTTTTTTATCAATAGCAAATCGTCATTTTGAATCGCTTTGTCTAAATCTGTAATAATTCCTAAAACGGATCCTGGATAAAATTGTGTTGGATGTGCCGTTAAGACAATACGTACTTTAAAGTCTTCTAGGTAGGCTTTTAGTTCGTCTTTTTTATTATTAAGTAATGCTGATTCTTTAGAATTTCTAAGCGTACCAAAACCATTCATATTATTTACAACAGGAAAAGCAGCATCTTCTACAGCATCGAATAAAACAACTTGTCGTTCAATGAATTGAATGAAACGGAAAAGCAAATCTACTTTTTGTTTTTCAGTCGGATTATCTTGGTATTTTTCAAAAAAATGATCAACAATTTCTGTAGGATTTTTTTCTAATTTAAATCCTTTTTTACAAACTTTATGTAACAAAGGTAATAAAACTCCTGTATCATCGATGGTATCAAAAGGGAGGGTGGTGAAAATACTATTGTAAATTTGATATTTAGATAGTACATTTTGATTAAATCTTTCTAACTTAGGTAAGTTGTTCATTTTGCTGTAATTTTTCGCAATAAAATTACAAAAAACAGAAATCATAAAAGCTACCTTTTTATGAATAATTCCCTAATTTTTTACGAAAACGATATAAATTTTCAATTTTTTTGTGGAAATGTTTATTTTTTGTTCTTGTTTGTTGATTTTGTTCTTTTTTAAACTGAAAGACTGTTGTGTAAAGAGATTTTAAAAAGCGAATTTGTTTGTGCAGTCATTTCAAAACGAGAATCTTCCCGAGAGCCCACAACCCAGATAATATCATTATTGTTATTGCAAAGTAGCCAAGTATTTAGTTTTTCGAAAAGCGAAAATTTTTCATCTTTAAAGTATTTGCTAAGTTTCTTTTTTCCGGTCATTCCTGAAGGATAGAAAAAATCACCATTTTGCCATCTTCTGAGTTGTAACGGGAAAACACATTTTTCTTTATCAATAAAAATTGTTTCCTTATTTTTTCTGGATTTTTCTATAACATTTTCAATTTTTAAATGAATTGGTTTTGTAATTTCTAGTTCATTTTCTTGAATGAAAATTGTTTCGATATTATTGGGGCAGATATTTTTAAAAAGTACTAAAGACCCCCTGTCTTTTAGCAGAGTATGTGTTTTAGATAAAACCTGTTTCCCAGATTGAGCAGAGAGTAAATTGTAAACATCATTCCATTCTGTGAAATTATACGCTTTTAAAAGCTGATATAAATATGCTTTTGGATTGGATAATTTCTCTACTTTTTGAATGTTAATTGCAATCGTATTCTCATTCACAGTAAGAACTTCTGTAGCTACTTTTTTAATTCTATCTTCAAGAATATGCTGACTTTCTTTTAAATATTCTGCTGTCTTTGCAAAGGTATTTAACAAGCTAGGATTAATTTCTTTTAAAAAAGGAACAACTTTATGTCGAATTTTATTTCTAATGTATTTTGTTTGGGCGTTGCTTTTATCCTCTCTCCATTCAATCTTATTTTCTTTGATGAAAGTTAAAATTTCTTTGCGTGAAAATTTTAGAAGCGGACGTACAATACGTCCATTAATTTCAGGGATTCCTGTCAATCCCTCTAAACCAGTACCTCGGGTTAAATTAATTAGAAAAGTTTCTAGATTGTCATCTGCATGATGTGCCGTTAAAACGTAATCAAAAGAATGCTCCTTTTCGAGTTTTTGAAACCAACTGTAGCGCAAACTT
>Ga0209603_1004061_pt1 | contig 12439 bp, 15 predicted proteins | sample COGITO_mtgs_1206_FD_184812 | JGI IMG/M metagenome (GOLD analysis project Ga0209603, IMG submission 184812) | Pelagic marine microbial communities from North Sea - COGITO_mtgs_120607 (SPAdes) (version 2) | ecosystem: Environmental > Aquatic > Marine > Epipelagic ... | reverse complement strand
GTATTTCAGAGAAAGTAGAAGAGTCTGTCGAGTACACCAGAGATATAAAAAATGGACTAAAAGACGATCTCCTGCGTGTGGAACAACAAACTGACAGAATTGAAGACACTGTGCGTAAGTCTGAAGATAAAATACGATCGTTGATCGATGCCGCTGAACTGCGGTTTGAAAACCAACGTGAACGCGTTCGAACATCCCAAACAAGTTCCATGAAAGATTTGGAAGACAGGTTAACGAAGAAACTGCAAAGGGCTCTGGACAACCCTTTGTCTGATTAAGGAGGACTACATGGCAGACAAACCCATCAGAAAAACAGTTGGATCAGGCGGCAACTACCGAAGCACTAAATCTGGTGCGGGTATGAGCAAACAAGGCATTGCGGCACATAGGCGTAAAAACCCCGGATCTAAACTTAAACCTGCCGTTACGGGCAAGGTCAAAAAAGGAAGCGCCGCCGCGAAGCGTCGTAAGTCTTACTGCGCACGATCAGCGGGTCAGATGAAGCAGTTTCCCAAAGCCGCAAAAGATCCAAACAGCCGGTTACGGCAAGCTAGAAAAAGGTGGAAGTGCTAATGAGTATGTACAAAAACATGAATAAACGAAAAGCAGCAGGGACAAGTCGCCCTAAAAGCAAGTCAACTATTACTCCAAAAGCCTATGCTAACATGAAAGCGGGCTTCACTAAAAAACCTAAAAAGAAAGGGAAAAAATAATGCCATACGGAAAAGGAACTTACGGAAAACAAGTTGGTCGTCCTAAAAAGGCCGCGTTTAAAAACTGCAAGAACTGCAAAACAAAAGCAAAGTGTAAGGCAGCGAAACGTTGTATGTCAAAGAAATGACAGAGTTTGATAAAATAGATACCGACAAGAGCGGCACCATTGATAGAAAAGAATGGGACGCTCTTGAGTTGGAGGATAAACGCCGGCGTCTCGACGACGAAGATAGCAAACGCGATCAACAGCGACGAATGGTTTGGTTCGCTTTAGGTGGCATGTTATTTTACCCATTCGCAATAATTTTAACTGCGTGGGCTGATCTATCAGAGGCCATGTCGGCGTTATCTTCTATAGCAGGCGTATATTTTGTTAGTGTTGCAGGCATCGTTGGTGTGTTTTTTGGCGTGACAAATGTAAAAGGCAGGAGTAGTAGAAATGATTAATTATATGTGCTAACGTGTTAACAAATATAAGGGTGTGAGATTATGTTACAATCGTTATTAGGACCCGTGGCTAATCTTGCGGGTACGTACCTGCAAGGTAAGGCTGATAAACAAGCCGCCGCAGGTAAACTTAAATTAGTAGAAGCCGAGAGTAAGGCTAAAATCCTACTGTCTAAAGAAACTTCAACCGCTGACTGGGAACGGATCATGGCTGAAAACTCTGCGGGGAGTTGGAAAGACGAATTTTTTGCAATTATTTTGGCGGTACCGCTTATCTTATGTTTCATCCCAGGAATGGAAGGTGTTGTAGCGCACGGTTTTGAACAACTTAGTAAAGCTCCCGAGTGGTACCACTGGGCGCTTCTAACAGCAATTTCAGCATCCTTCGGCGTCAAAGGCGTGAAGCAAGTTATGGGTAAGAAAAAATGAGTAGAGCGATGAAAAGTCTTCAACGTCAGGTTGGAGTAGGCGACGACGGCGCGTTCGGGCCCAACACGGCGAGAGCGATAGCAACACATTTTGGGTTATCTCCAGAACGGGGTGCTCATTTGTTAGGGCAGGCTTCACACGAAAGTGGGGGGTTTAAGCGTTCCAGAGAGAACTTAAACTACAGTTGGAAAGGCTTGATGGCTACATGGCCTAGTCGTTTTGAGACAGAAGAAATAGCTCGTGAGTACGAAAGACAACCAAGTAAGATTGCGGGTAAAGTGTATCTGCGAGATTCACTCGGTAATCTTTCGGAGCAAGATGCCAAAGATTTCATCGGCCGAGGATTTTTACAATTAACCGGTAAGGCAAATTACCGTGCTTTTGCTAACGACATGGGTGTACCAGATGTAATGACTGACCCAAGCTTGGTTGAGGAAAAGTATGCGTTTCAAACCGCGCAGTGGTTCTTTGACTCCAATAAGCTGTGGAGCATATGTGACCAAGGCGTTGATGACGAAACCATTAAGAAGCTCACCAAGCGAATAAACGGAGGCTACCACGGGTTAGAAGACAGAATTTCTAAAACGCGTAAAATCCACTCGTGGTTAATGGAGGCGTAAAATGGCGGTCTTTTCCATAAAATCTTTTGGTGGTATCGCACCTATAACTCCCCCTAGATACCTTCAAGATAGTCAAGCGCAGACAGCGATGAACTGTCCAGTATTTCGTGGAAGTATACAGTCGTTAGCCGCACTAGGGAGTTCAGTTGCGTCCTTAGATAAAGTTGGCACAATCAAGTCGATATACCGTTTTGGGCAGGATATAGTTTCCGATAGCAACTACTGGCTCCACTGGACAACTGACGTTGACGTTTGCCGTAGTCAAATAGCGGGAGATACGTCTGAGTGGACATTTTTTACTGGGGATGGAGCTCCTAAAGCTACGTACAATACGCTTGCTCTTTCTGGCAGTGGATACCCAACTGCGTCAAGACCTCTAGGAGTTGCAGCGCCAAGTTCTGCACCCACGGCAACGGCGAACTCTTTTTCTGGAACTGATGGGTTGCTCGAGACGCGTGTATACGCTCTCACATGGGTAAACAAAGAATCTGGGTTTGAGTTTGAGTCAGCACCCTCCGCCGCTTCAAATTCTGTTGACGTTCGTACAGGTCAAACTGTTACGTTGTCGAACTTGCCAGCGGCCCCTGGCGGCGACTACGTCGTTACGCATAGAAGAATTTATCGTGCAGTTTCAGGTACTTACTTATTTGTTGCTGAAGTTACTGCGGCTACTGCTACGTACACAGACAGCGTAGCGCCAGATAATTTAGGGGAACCTCTACCTTCACTTACATGGTCTATACCTCCCGCGACACTAAGCGGGTTAACCAATCTCCCTAATGGGTTGATGGCAGGGTTTACTGGGCGAGATGTATATTTTTGCGATCCATACCACCCGCACGCATGGCCGGAACAGTACATTCAAACGCTAGATTATCCCATCGTGGGGCTAGGGCGGATGGATACGACTTTAGCGGTTCTTACAAAAGGAACACCGTATCTTATTCAAGGCACTCATCCAGAAAACATGTCAGTCGTAAAAGCTGACATTGAGCAAGCCTGTATTTCCAAACGCAGTATAGTTAGTTTGATGGGTGGCGTACTCTACGCGGCTCCTGACGGGTTAATGTTTCTGTCTTCGGGGGGGTCTCGCATCGTTACCGAAAAGCTGTTTGATTTCAAGCAGTGGCAAGCGTTCTTTAACCCTTCGTCGATACACGCGTACCAACAAGACAATCAGTATATCGCATTTTACGATAACGGTTCGCAAAGCGGTGGGTTTATTTTTGATATACGCAGTGGGCAATTTATACTCCACGATATGTACACAGACGCAGGGCACCATGATCTACTGCAAGATAAACTTTACCTCGCTGAAAACGACAGTGGTAACAAAGTTAAGCCCTGGGGGTATGGTAGCCCTAAAGCCTATGTTTGGAAGTCAAAGAAGTTTACTCTCCCCCAAGTAATGGGTTTCTCTTGTGCACAACTTGAAGCTGAAGCGTACCCCATAACAGTCAAATTCTACTTCGACAGTGTTCTTTACCACACTCAAACTGTTCAAAATAGAGACCCGTTTAGGCTTCCTTCGAAAGTAGGGCGTGATTTAGAAATGCAGATTGAGGGCTCCGGAGAAGTCTTTTCCGTGGCGATTGCTAATTCAATGACGGAGCTTGCGAGTGGCTAATAACATACCATCTGTAGTGACACCTCTACCACGGGATTTACAACAATTCATACAACGTGTTCGGGAAGCCCTAGATGGCGGCGGTATAGACGCTGTCGTGACAGCTAGAGAATTAATTGCAGCGGGTATTGCGTCTAGCACTCCTGGGGGTACAGGGTTTACGGCCTTAAACACTGAGATAGATAGTCCAAGCCCACCAACAAACTTGAGTGCGAGTGGAGCTACAGCAAATATTATCTTGAGTTGGAACGCTCCTGTTTATCGAGGCCACGCTTACACAGAAATATGGGCACACACCGCAAACGTTTTAGGGAGCGCTTCGTTGGTAGGTATGACATCTGGCAACAGCTTTGCTCACAACATCGGTGGTACTGCGACACGTTACTATTGGCTTAGAAATATAAACCAAAACGGTTTAGCCAGTGGTTACAACGCTACTAATGGTGTGCAAGCGTCGACATCTTCCAGTCCGGACTTTTTAATGGAGTTGTTAGCGGAATCGTACGGTACAAACTCGGAGGCACCATTTTTTCAATTAGACAGTGCGACAACTATCAATGGTGTTTCTGTTCCGGCGGGTACTTATATTAAAGCTGCGTTTATCCACGAGGCTACTATTACTAACGCCATGATTGGTGACGCTGCTGTTGACAGCGCTAAGATTGCTAACGCAACTATTGTCGACGGCGATATAGCAAGTGCTACGATTACAGGGGCTAAAATCGGCAGTGCAACTATAACTGGCGCTAATATAGCAAGTGCAACTATCACAAACGCAAATATTCAAGATGCTACAATAAGCACAGCTAAAATAGGTGACGCGCAGATAACCACAGCTAAGATAGGTGATGCGCAAATAACCAACGCGAAAGTCGCTAACGTAATACAGTCTGCTAATTACTCTTCTGGCAGCGCAGGGTGGAAGATAAACAAAGCCGGCGAAATGGAAATGAACAATGCTACGTTTCGAGGAGCATTAGACGTTAAGTCGTCTGCGACGGGCGAAAGAACTGTTGTCACGAATAGCGGCGTAAAAGTGTTTGACTCAAGTAACGTTGTTCGCGTTAAGCTAGGAGACTTGTCTTAATGGCTTTTGGTTTAGAACTAAGAGACTCGTCTAACACAGTTACGTTCTCAAGTGCATCTGTGACCTGGAACCAAGTGGCTTTTTTTTCTGTTGCGGCTAATGGATCAGCTTCAAATACCTATTCGGTTTTGTCGGGCAGAACTGTTTTAGCTTTGCAGGTACAAATTAATGCGCCCCCACTAACGAGAAAAGCCATCGCTCACACGATTACAGTTAGCGGAACGACTGTGTCCGTTACCGGTGGATCAGAAGCCGCTTATATATTGGTGCTAATGAAATGAGTTTTGGATTTTTAGCCTTAAATAATAACAACGATGTTCTTATATCAAGTGACACAAAGAACTTGCACTTTTTGCAAAAGAGGACTTCCCCAACGACAGTGTCGTTTACGTCAAATGATTACGGGGGTATGCGCCGGTGGATTTACACGTTTTCAAACGTAAATACCGTACCTGTCCCATTCTTTAGTGTTCCAACCGCTGACTACTACGCCATCTCGCGTGTGGAGGACAAAGGGTCAAACACCTGGGATATAGAAATTATTAGGTCGGGTACGTCTACGAGCACCCCAGAGGTTTATTTGTTTGCACCGCCCACCGCCGGAAGTCCTTCCGGTAATCACGGCATGGTGGTTTTTAGCGCTGATGGGTCTTCTTCGTTTGATAGTCGACTAAAACCTTTAGCTATAACAGGCGGACAATCTGTATCTCACCCGACGAACCCAAGAACAAGTTACTCAAGTTCGGGGCTTAACGCTCAGTATTGCCCCACAAACGCCAGTGGGACTTTTACGCCAACGGAGTACAGTTCTTACACCATTAACGGTCAGCCTTCTAAGCCTATATTTTCGTTTTTTAGCTTGGCGCAAGCGGAACGTGAGGTAACTGTGCAGGACAGCTTATTTGAATGTGATGGGTTCAACGCATACGGAGCGTGTGTAGGAGCAAGCAGAACATACTATTGGACGTCAAAATACTGGGCGTTTTATCGCGGCGGGATACGTTGGAATAACGGAAACCTTCGTGCCGGATGGGTTGTAGTAGAAAAAGGTTGCAACTGGACATACCTCAAAGATTCAGAGTTTTTAGGGATTGGCACCGGCGGCGACAGCGGGAGTGGAGGTAATTGGCCTTACTCTAACGAAACTATCAATACCACAGCTAACAGCTTTATCATCGCAAATGGAGCTAATTATGATTAAACCTTTTAAAATTATTGCAACGGTTGATGAGGAAAATGAGCACGTGGGAGTAACCTATGAGCTTACAAAGGTAGTCGTTACAGTAGACGGGATGCAGCCCGTAGGTGCTTCGGGGGAACATTGGGAAAGTATTCAGACAAAAACAGAAACTTTAGGGGCTTATATAAGTTTGCCTGCTGGTGCAGACATAGAGCAGGAAATATTTACAATCGCTAAGAATGGTGGGTGGATACAGTGATAGAGGAAATGTACGCCGAAGATGGCGAAAAAAGAGTTGCGTACCACCGAGGAACTGATGAGTTTAGGAGTGCTACTGCTAGCTTGGAAGATGCGTTTGGGACACAACCCCACGAAATGTGGAAATCTATATCAACAGCTCAGTACAATTCTATATACGAAGACAGTATTGTTTCCGTTGTAAACCTCGTACAGCCTGCATACTTAGCTCCACTTACCCCGGTTGCGGTTGGCCGAAAGTTTTTTATAGGTAAGGAATGGGTTTACGATAAAGTATACACTCTAACAACATCGAATGACTGCACTTTACCTTACCCCAGTGGAGCAATTCCACTTTTTATAGGAGAGTTAGTAAATGTTTATGGGCAAGCAGGCGATAGTGATTTAACGGCGTATAAGTGTTTGTATTTTAAATGTGATAACCACAACGACGTAGAAAGCTGGAGTAGCGTTGAACTAGGGCAAGGCACCTACAATACTTTCTATTCAGCAACCTTTGACACAACTAACGACAATCAACGATTACGTATGAAAAGCTACGCTTATGATAGCGCCGGCGCGTTTACTGATTGGGACGATATATGGACAAGTGTAGCTACTATACGAGGGATTATTTAGAATAGGGGTGACAAGTATTTTTGACTATGATATTCAATTCTTATGTGTTAACGTGTGAACAGGAGTATCCATGCACGCGTCTCGTTTAGTGTTTGACGAAAAAGAACGAGTAGCATCGTGGGTAGCCGAGCAGGTAGATCAAGCCGCTTCGTGGGGAGACTGCTATGCAATGGGCGCTGAAACGAAAGGCGAGTTAGTCGGTGGTATAGTTTTTAATAACTTTAATCTATCCAACGCTACTTGTCATATAGCCGTCAGCAAACCCAATAGACTGTTTTTAGAGATGTTAGATCACGCGTACGTATATGCGTTTGGTCAATGTAAATTAAAACGGCTTACGGGTTTAGTCGCTTCTGACAACCTAAAAGCCTTAAAACTGGATAAACATATCGGCTTCGTAGAGGAGGGCGTAATGAGACAAGCAGGCAACCAAGGTCAAGATATCATTACTCTCGTTATGTGGCCGGATAACTACTACAGAGGACAAAAACATGGGTTCTAAAGGTGCACCACCCCCCGATTATGAGCCGCTCGCTCAAGCAAGTAAAGAAGCAGCGGAAATACAAGCGGGACTAGGAAGAGAGCAACTTGCTTTTGCTAGAGAGCAGTACGACCGTTCAGCGCCAATCCTTGAAGGTATAGCGAACCAACAAATGGCGGCTCAAAACGAGCAGATGGATCAAGCACGGGATTATTACAATTACCAACGTGATACGTTTAGACCAGTGGAGCGCGGCCTCGTCGCTGATGCAGAGAGGTTTAATACCCAAGACTATAGAAACCAGTTGGCGTCAAAAGCGTCTGCGGATGCAGGGTTAGCGTTTAGTCAGAACCAACGTATGAACCAACGCGCAATGGCCTCGATGGGTGTAAATCCTAACTCTGGTAGATTTGCAGGGATGCAGAATGCAAGTAACTTGGCTCTATCAGCACAACGTGCCAACGCTATGACAAACTCAAGAACTCAAGCGGATCAGATGGGATACGCCAGGCGGTTAGACGCCGTCGGTATGGGCCGTGGTTTAGCAGGAGCGAGTGCGGCAGCTTACGGTGGAGCATCTGGCGCAGGGTCAATGGCAGGACAGAACGCACAGTCTGCGGGTCAAAACTACATGGGTAATATGGCCATCGGCGCGGGTACTATCGGTGCAGGTCAACAAATGCAAATCGGTGGTTTAAGTAACATACTGAATAACCAAACAAGTGCTTACGTGAATACTTCTGGTAGTGCTCTAGGTGACATTGGTGCGCTTGCAGGTGCAGGTGCTTCTGCTTACGCGACTTACTCAAACCCACTTACAGCAGTAAGTGACCGTAGACTAAAATCCAACATTAAAGAAGTTGGTGTGGATCAACGCACGGCGCTTACGCTGTACGAGTTTACTTACACAGGCGATGATGATCGCAAATTTATCGGCGTTATGGCTGACGAAGTAGAGTTAAGCTACCCAGATGCAGTCGTGGATACGGATTCTGGCTTCAAAGCAGTTAACTACGATATGCTCGGTATAGAGTTCAAGGAGGTCACTCATGGCGCGTAAATCTGGTTGGCAGGAATTTGCCGAAAACTTTAACTCTACGTTTGAAATCGGTAATAAGATACAGCAAAGTATCGCCACGAGCAAAGTTATGAACGACGAGAAGTTCATGGCTGAAGGCGCCGCAGGCTATAAGCTGTCGGGAAACGAACTTGAAAAAGCACGTTATAAAGCCCTTGGTGACATCTACACGAGATACGGTGATCCAGAAAAAGGTCTAGGGTTTCGTACCCAGTTAGCGGATTTAGAAGACAAAGAACGCCAGAACTTAATGGACGAAAGGACTTTTAATTATCGAGAACAAGTTCTTGGGTTATTAGCGCGTGACCAAGCGGCAGCTACCGTTGGCAAAACTAAGTCCACTACTAATCTAAATAATGCTAACGCTACGCTGACAACAGGATTAACACCTCTTCAAATAGAAGCTGCTAAACAAAATAATATTGCGGCCGCGTTTACTAACAAGAAAAACAATCTGATGCTCGATGGCGACTTAGAAGCTCAAAGGTTGGCTCTTGAAAGTGCGGGTTTAGGAAATGACACTACTGCGTTTAATTTGCGTAGAGGGCAGTCTTTGCTTCCAGGTGAAATTACAGCACAGGCGTTGCAGAACGACGGGTTGAGCGTAGGAAATGATACATCCCGTTTTAACCTAGACGCTGCAAGACAAAAGCTACCGGCGCAGCTAAAACAATTAGACGCTACTATTAAATCGACGCTTGAAAGCGCAAACCTAAATGCCACAAGCGCGAATAGAATTAACGCTCTTCTAAATGGTGAAATTGCGCTAAACGCGGCAAACGTAGACAGTGTGATAGCGGGTACAGGTTTAAAAGGTGCACAGGCAGAAGAACTAAGGGCGCTTCTTGCAGGTAAAGTTGAGCTACAAGCACTAAACGCAGAAGCAAAACGCGTCGAGATAGCTGACAACAAACTAAAGTACGACATTGCTTATAACACAGCAGACGGTCAAGTTAGTGCAATGAACGCCCAATACGCAGGCCAAGTTGCGGAAGCTAAAAAGAATGGAAGCGCGGCGCAACTAGAACAATTATCCACGGATGCGTTTTCTGATTTTGCTATTAACCAGAAGAACGGAATGTATAAGACAGACAAAGAGTCTACAGATGCTTACATGGAAATTGTAAAAATGTTTGACCCTGCGAAAGCAGCCGAACTGGCACAAAAGTACAACGAAAACGAAATACAAAAGATCGCCACAGATGGCGCACTATATCAAGCTGAAGTATCAGCTTTCGTGCAAAAAGGTGATCTGGAAGGCATACGTAGCTTTTTTGATGACCAAAACGGTACAGCCACAGGCGTAAAACTCGACAGTGGCGAAGACGGATCGTATAGAATGTACGAAGTGGACGACGACGGAAACCAAGTCAGTCTTATCATGGAAGCACCAGATAAAACGGAAGCTCTGGCTCGTTTAGAACAGCTTACCACCTATGGTAACGCCGCTAACTTCTCCGAAAAACTCTTTGCGCGTCGTAAAGACGAAGCAGCCATGAAAAATACAGATGCCAACACAGAGTTCACGTTGGAAAATCTAAAGTCTCTATCTGGGCGAAACGATTTAACCAAAGCTCAAACAGCACAAGCCAACGCAACTGCGCAAAAAATAAGATCAGAACTGCGACGTCTAAACGATGGCACAACAGCGGGTCTTGCAAAAGACGCTGCGGATCAAAAGGCAATTGATCAGTTTATCAGGGAAGTAACAATTGCGTCGTTATTCGATCCCGACGACGTAGACATACCTGCTTTAGTTGCAGAGTTTAGAGCGACTAGAGCTGCGCCAAGTGGTGGAATTAGTTTTACAGAAGAAGATTGAGAAGGCTGACTGATGGGTAACATGGTAATAGTTGACCAGAGTGGTAAACGCTATAAAGTCAACGCCCCTCCGGGAACAAGCAAGTACGAAATAGAAAAAAACTTTGAAGCTCAAAGTGGTAAACGCGGCACAGTTATCGAACAACCGGGGGGTACTGTAAACACCAGTGGTTTATCAGACCAGATAGATGCTTACCGAAACCAGACAAACGAGTTTGGGTTACTGGTTAACGACCAAAATAACTTTCCGTATTCTTCAGCCGATAGCGTAGCTCGAAACGCTAGTGCTCCACGGTTAGACCCAAATCTCGAAGCTTCGCTGTTAGCGCAAGGTGTTACAAACTTAGCAAATCAGGACGGTGTTACTATACAGGAAGGGCCTGAACTACGCACCGCGCAAGATTTTGAAGACCCGGGGTTTGTCCGTCGAACTGGTGACGCAATATCAGGTATGGCTAGTGGTACTTACAAAGCTATTGGCGCTATTGCAGGGTTAGGAACTTACGGCAAATACACATCAAAAATAGCTGACCCTATTGCTGAAGCCTTCTACAGTATGGGTGATACTATAGACGAAGCGCTTTTGTCAGACTTCCAACTGCAAAAGAAAAGAGAACTACAAGCTGATTTACAAGGAGCGGTGCAAGACCTTACACCATTGCCTGACGATGCGTCGTTTGCCGATAAAGTAAAACATGTAGCTGATCACGTTATTACTTCCGGTGGAGCAGCGGCGTCTTTCTTAAAAGAGAACCCCACGCAGATTGCTAACTTTATAGCAGAGACAATTCCTTATATCTTTGGCGGTGGTGCCTTGGGTAAAGGAGTACAGGGAACAGCACAAGTATTAGACAAAGGTACAAAAGCCACAAGTTTATTTAGTAAAATCTCTAAAGCGGGTCCCGGCACAATTGGTGCCATCGGGGAAGGTTTAATAGCGGCCGGTGACGTTGGCGCGCAAACAGCAATTGATGCGCGAGCGGCAGGCGACTATGAGTACGACCCAAAACGTTTATATGGCTTACTTACTGCTCCAGTTACAGCGGCTATTGGTACAGCCGGTAGTCGTGTTAGTGGCGTAACTGACGTCGATACTTTAGTTGCAAAAGCGGTTGGGGCAGGTACAGAAACGTCTACAGACCTAGTGAAAAAGGGAATAGCCAGTAGAGTTACCCGTGGGGCTGTTACAGAAGGTACTGAAGAATTACTACAAGGTGGTTCAGAACAAGTCTTTTCTAACCTCGCTTCTGATAAACCTGCGTATGAAAATGTTGGTGGTAGTGCTGTATTGGGTGCGGCTACAGGGGCTGCTTTGGGTGCCGGTGTCAACCTTCGGCCTACTGGCGCAAACTCGCAAACTGAAATTAAGTTAACGCCGGAAAAAATACAATCAGCCAAAGATGAAGCTGCGCTACAACAAGACATGGAGGCGGAAGCTCAACAAGCGCAAGTAGCACAGGCCGAAGCTTTAGTGGTAAAAAATAGAAGTCTAAGAGAAGCAGCAAAAGAATTTACTCCAAAAGAAAAGTTTGTAAAAGCGAGACAAGCCGCTGATAGCAGTCAGCTAAAGTTGGATGCGGCTAACCCTGAGACTGAAATAGGTAAAGCTGTTGAGGCTAACCTCGACGCTAAAGGACTTTACGATCCAAAAGAAGTGGCAAAGGAAACTGCCGCGTTCTTAAAGTCTTATGAAAAAGATCGAGCCGCAGAAGCTCTGGATACATACAACGCTGAGTACCAAGCCGCGCTTGAAAAGTATGCGTCTGCTCCACAAGAAACGACCGTGGAAGTAGAACAAGAAAATGTTGAACCGGCAGTAGAGCCTAAGTACAAACCAGACACGGTTATACGCTCACGCAAGAAAGCTATCGAGAAAGCTGAAGCGTTACTGGGTAAAGACTTTGCAGATAAATCAGAGTTTGATGCTGTGGCGTCAGCCGTCAACGGTGACAAGTTTAAAGTTAAAACCTTCGAAGAAGCGTTAAGTGGGGCTCTTAACCCACAAGCTGTAGCTGAAGATGCTAACGCGTTAACTAATGATACGACGCAAACGAATACAGAAACAGAAGTAGCCACGAG
>Ga0209603_1004055_pt1 | contig 12449 bp, 8 predicted proteins | sample COGITO_mtgs_1206_FD_184812 | JGI IMG/M metagenome (GOLD analysis project Ga0209603, IMG submission 184812) | Pelagic marine microbial communities from North Sea - COGITO_mtgs_120607 (SPAdes) (version 2) | ecosystem: Environmental > Aquatic > Marine > Epipelagic ... | reverse complement strand
AGATGTTAATACATCTTCAACGACAATATTTACTGATGAATCAACTAATCCTTTTAATACTTTTCCTTGTTCAGCAGATAAAGGTGCAGTTGTTCCTCCAGTTGTAAGGTCGTCAACAATATCTGTAATAGATACTTTAGTTGCAATATTAGTTGTATTGGTTGCAATATCAGATGTATTTGCAGAAACCAATGCCTCTGTATAACCAACCTTAGCGGTATTTGCTGCTACTGCTTCTGTATCACTTGATGTCTTCGCATACAACGCATAGGGCACACTTAATAATTGGCTTGTACCTGTTATTGTGTAATTTGTACCGCCTGCTGGGTCAGTTTCTATTTTTATAAAGTACATGTCTGCACTCCAATCTATTGCTGTAAAAGAACCAGAAATTACCGTTCCTGTTCCAATCTCTAAACTTACCAATCCGTTTGTATTAGAAGTGGGCGTTTGGGTTTCTTCATAGACTGCTGTACTTCCTTGTAAAATACTTATTTGCATTCCTACCTGCTGGTTGGTTACAAGTGCATTATTAGCACCTCGTATGACTGCTTGATAGCTCATCTTTTCTGGTGCTTGTGCAAAACTACTTAGCGTTAGTAATAAAGCGCCGACTGTCGCGTACATAGAAGTTCGTAAGGGGTTTGTGAATTTCATAGAATTTAGTTTTTTATAATTTTAAATGTTTTTAATGCTTGGTTATTTTGTTGCACTCTAAGAATGTACTCACCTATCGGTAAACTTTTCATTCCTATTTTCGTCTCAAAGGTCGCTACCGTTCCTTTGTTTACGAATCGACCCAATAGGTCATACATTGTATAACTTACACCTCTTAAATCAGCGTCTGTTAATGCCAGTATAATAAAATCTGTAGTTGGGTTCGGGTGGATTACCGCTTTGAGTGTTACTGCCGTTAATTCTGGATTGCTTAACGTTACAAATTCGATACTCTGTTGTATCCCTTGATTTAATGAACCTGCTGCAGTAGTTGGATTTGTGTATACTAATTGACCAATAGTATAACTAACCTTGCCACCAGACCCTGTAGCTTCAACAGCAGAAACGGATATGGTTTCTTGTGCATTCACTAATTGTATAGCACAGAATAGCACTATTATTAATGTGATGTTTTTCATAGATTTTTTATTCAAACATAATAAATTTAACTAACTAACCAACCAACTAACCTCCCTATTAATACATTAAATAATGTCTTATTACTTATAAATATTAAAGAGAATTATACTACTAATAAAACGGAGAGAACGGGTGATAAAGGATTTATCTTTTTAGCTTTCTAAATATATTAAATTTGAATAAAGACACCTTCTCTTCTCCAATTATTGAAGAATACCGATTGCTAGAGAGGTTGCTCCGCGGATTTAAATACTTATTATTTGGTTTGATTTCACTTTACTTTTTTATTGTAATTTAGTCATTATACTGCTGATTTTTGTTGACCTGTAGAAAAATACATAAAATAAGGTAAAACCAAAAACTTCCTGGAGGTACCACAAAATTATCCCGTAATTCATTTATAAACAATGATGTACGTGTTTTTTGGTTTTTAGAGTTGCTCTAAAGGTTGCTCGGGAGGTATAAAAAGAGATCGGGAAAAGGGTTGTACTTTACTCTACAGGTTAAGTTATTAATGACTTAAGTAGCGTATGAAACAACGAATTAAACATTGTGAAATATGTAAAGTAGATTTTCATGTAGAGGGTTCAATATAAAAACCCGAAAGAATGGGTGTTTGTGTGAAAAGAATATCTGATGAAGTAATGTGTAGAACAGCTCCTTCAATCGAAATAAAAACCTAAAAAGTTTCCTATAACATTACACAATTTATAGCTAAAGTTAGTTAAGAATTTAATCTTGATATTCTTTGTGTTTTTCAATTACATGGAAAAGTATAATTTATTTCCTATTTTTATCTTCTAAACTTATCAAAAATGTTACAAATATTCGATATAGAGAAGATTATAAAAGTACATAGTTTCGTGTTTATTTTTTTCAGTTTAATTTCTATAAGTTTTGCTCAAAAGTCTAAAACAACCGATCATACCATTACAATTGATACAAGTTCTGTTTATAATGGATTAAAATTCAGAAGTATTGGACCTTCATTAATGTCTGGTAGAATTGCTGATATTGTGATCCACCCAAACAACGAAAATATTTGGTATGTTGCCGTTGGATCAGGAGGAGTTTGGAAAACAGAAAATGCAGGAACTACCTGGAATTCTTTACTGGACAATCAAGTTAGTTATTCGATAGGATGTATTGCTCTAGACCCACAAAACCCAGAAATAGTTTGGGTAGGGACAGGAGAAAATGTAGGAGGTAGACACGTGGGCTATGGAGATGGGGTTTATAAAAGTGAAGACGGTGGGAATTCATGGGAAAATATGGGGCTTAAAAAATCAGAACATCTCTCTAAAATTATTATTCACCCAACGAATTCTAAGATCATGTGGGTTGCTTCACAAGGGCCGCTTTGGAGTAGTGGTGGCGAACGAGGAGTGTATAAATCAATCAATGGGGGAAAAACATGGAAGCGAACACTAGGTGATGATGCATGGGTTGGTGCTACTGATCTACTCATTGATCCAAGAAACCCTGATGTATTGTACGCGGCTACGTGGCAACGCCATCGAACAGTTGCTGGATATATGGGAGGAGGTCCAGGAACAGCTATTTATAAGTCAACAGACGGTGGAGAAATATGGAGTAAGCTCAGTAAAGGGCTACCAACCAGTAATATGGGGAAAATTGGCTTGGCAATCTCACCTCAAAAACCCGATGTTATTTATGCTGCAATAGAATTGGATAGAAGAAAAGGCGGTGTTTTTAAAAGTGAAGATCAAGGGGAGTCATGGACTAAAATGAGCGATGCAATTTCCGGAGGTACTGGACCGCATTATTATCAGGAGCTATATGTCTCACCTCATAATTTCGATGAGCTTTATTTAGCCAATAACTATATGTTGGTATCCTTTGATGGCGGAAAGACTTTCAATCAAATGAATGAACAAGAAAAGCATGTAGATAATCACGCCGTGGCGTTTAAAAAAGACGATCCAAATTATATTTTGGTTGGATGTGATGGAGGGCTGTATGAGAGTTTCGATCGTACTAAAAATTGGAAATTTATTGATAATTTACCAATTACTCAGTTTTACAAAATTGCTGTAGATGATGCGAAACCCTATTATTACGTGTATGGAGGTACTCAAGATAACAATACGCAAGGAGCACCCTCTAGAACAGATAACGTTCATGGGATTCGAAATTCAGATTGGTTTGTTGTATTGGGAGGTGATGGGCATCAGCCAGCTACTGAGCCTGGAAACTCTAATATTGTGTATGCCCAATCCCAACAGGGAAACCTTAATCGTCATGATCGAATTTCTGGTGAAAACATTTCCATTAAACCACAACCTGAATTGGGTGAGAAGTTTGAACGGTTCAATTGGGATGCTCCTATTTTAGTAAGTCCACACAACCCAGAGCGTATTTATCATGCTTCGCAAAGAGTCTGGAAATCTGAGAATCGAGGAGATTCTTGGCAGGTAATTTCTGGCGATTTAACCCATAATAAAGAGCGTATTCAAACACCATTTTATGGAAAGAAACAGAAATGGGATAATGCTTGGGATATTTATGCCATGTCTAATTATAGCACCATTACTTCTTTATCTGAATCTCCAAAAAAAGAGGGATTAATATATGCTGGAACCGATGATGGAATCATTCAAGTGACTCAAGATGGTGGAGCGAATTGGCGAAAAGTAAACTTTTCTAAAATTAAGGGACTTCCCAAGACGGCCTTTGTCAATGATATTAAGGCTGATTTGCATGATGAAAATATCGTTTATGCTGTATTTGATAATCATAAATACGGAGATTTTAACCCCTACTTGTATAAGAGTTATAACAAAGGAAGGACTTGGGTAGACATCTCTAACAATCTTCCTGGCCGCACACTTTTGTGGCGGATTGTTCAAGATCATGAAAAAAGCGACTTGATGTTTTTAGGAACAGAATTTGGAGTATACTTTACTCTTGATGGAGCCAAAACTTGGGCAAAACTACAAGGGGGATTCCCAAATATTTCTGTTCGTGACATCGCTATTCAACAAAGAGAAAATGACTTGGTTGTTGGAACTTTTGGAAGGGGTATTTACATTCTGGATGATTATTCATCTCTTCGAGATATTAACGCCACAAAAGAAGCTCAATTATTCAAACCCAGAGATGGGAAATGGCATATGCAGCGAAGAGTATTGGGCTACTCGAAAAAAGCCTCACAAGGAGACAATTTTTATGTGGCAGACAATCCTCCATATGGTGTTGAGTTTACTTACCACCTCAAGGATGGTTATAAATCAAAAGAAGTTCAACGAAAAGAAAATGAAAAGAAAATTGAGAAAGAAACCGGTATTGTAGAGGTTCCTGAGTGGTCTGTTCTTGAAGAAGAAAAGAAAGAACTAGTTCCGAGTGTGTGGTTATTCATTTATGACGAAGAGGGGAATATTCTTCGAAAAATGAAGGGAAATAATACAAAAGGAATTCATCGGATGAGTTGGAATTTTTTAACAGCATCTTCAGCGACTATTTCAATTAGAAACATAAATAGCAAAAGAAGGGGAAATATGGTGGGACCAGGAAGGTATACAGCTCAAATTTTTAAGAAAATTGAAGGAAAATATAGTGCGATTGGAAATGACGTCTCGTTTGAAGTGAAACAATATCACAAAAATTCATTAGAGGGAAGCTCAGCGGATAAAGTTGTAGCCCATTGGGAAAAAATAGCGTCAATATCAGTTAAAACAAGCGATTTAGAACGTGATATCAAAGAGACTAAAAATGGTATTCAGATCATGCTTAAGGCTTATGATAAAGCTAAATTGAGTGATGAAAGTTTACTTGAAGCCCTACTCAAATCACGTGATCAAATCTTAGCCCTAGAACAAGAGTTTGGGGGTAGCAAAGCTCGCTCTGAAGTAGGAGAGAAAAATGAATATCCAACCCTTAGAGATTATATTCGATCTGCGAGTAGTTACGGGACAACTTATGGTCCTACCATAGCACAGCTCACCTACTTTACCAATGCCAATATGCTGTTTAACATACTGACAAATAAACTAAATACTCTTAGAGAATTGATAGCACCTTTTGAAAAAAGGCTCGAGAAAATTGGAGCGCCTAAAATAAAAAGATAAAAAATGTAGAAACAACGAAGCTATATATAAATATATTTTGAGTAGTTTTTAAAATCAAATATTTGAATGAAAAAAGTAATTATCGTTGGAAGTTCCAGAAATGATGGAGATACTGCAAATTTAACAAAAGATCTCCTTGAAAAATCAAAATGGGATGTACTGAACTTAAACGATTACCAATTTAGCTACTTTGACTACAAACATGAAAACAGAAATGATGATTACCTGGATTTGATAAGAAAAATTCTCGATACATATGAAACGCTAATTTTTATAACACCAGTATATTGGTATTCAATGAGTGGAATCATGAAAGTTTTTTTTGACCGATTTACTGACTTACTAACAATAGAAAAAGAACTTGGACGCAAATTAAAAGGAAAAAAAATGGCTGCTGTCAGCTGTTCTACAGGAGAGAATCTCGGAGAACATTTTTGGCTACCTTTTATGAAAACAGCAGAATATTTGGGGATGGAATATCTTGGAAATGTACATACAATAAGTGGAAAAGAACATGAACTGGAAATTACTAAATTAATAGAATTGATTGAAAAATAACATCTGATTATTTCACTTACCCATCTACCTTTAAGCGTCTTTATAAATGAAAACCTCCTGCTATTTAAACATAAAAATGAGGATATTATTAATCCTTCTTAGCTTGTTGCTTATCGTTTTGGTCATCATAAAGGTTTTGCCATAAAGGGGCAACAAAATATAGAAACCTATACCTATAAAATCAATAAAAAATACAACACATTTGAAATACGAAGTTATGAGGCGTTGTTTTTGATAATCCCAATCTGCATAAGAAACAGTATATCCTGTGGAGTAACTTCTTCGGTTATATAATTTAATAGCTTCAGTATTCTAACTAATATCATAAATGGTTAATTGATACAAGTGAAAAACTTCAGAAAGCGCCTTTTTACTATAGTTACAAACTACCTCACAGAAAAAATCTAAAAAGTTCTGTATCTTTAAATATATTTTTCAAACAACACCGTTTTATGAAGTACTTATATCTTTTATTTTTATTAACTACAACAACACTACTAAGTCAAACAGATCAAAAAATATATGACATTATCGATGCTGTTTCTGAAGCTCGAATTAAAGCTGATGTAAAAACATTGACTGAGTTTGGTACCCGAAACACCTTTTCGGACACGCTATCTTCATCTCGAGGAATTGGAGCTGCCAGACGCTGGATTAAAAGTACTTTTGAGGGTATTTCTAAAGATTGTGATGATTGTATCAATGTCTTTTATCAAAAAGACCTTGTAACTACCCAAATGAGCAAAAGGGTTCCGCATGATGCTTGGGTTGTGAATGTAGTTGCTATTCAAAAAGGAACTATGTATCCAAACAAATACATTATAATGAGTGGAGATATTGACTCTAGGAACAGTGATGGGGCTAATTTCACAAAAGATGCACCAGGTGCCAATGACAATGCCTCTGGAATGGCAGGAACCATTGAAGCTGCAAGAGTTTTGTCAAAATACCAATTTGAAAGTAGTATTATCTACGTTGGATTGTCTGGAGAAGAACAAGGATTATTTGGCGGAGCAGGCTTAGCAAAATATGCCAAAGAAAAAGGGTGGGAAATTATTGGTGTTTTAAACAATGATATGATTGGGAACATTACCGGAGTTGATGGTGTGATCGACAACAGGGCCTTCAGAATTTTTTCAGAACCCGTACCTGCTAATGAAACAGAAAGACAAAGAAGAATGCGTCGCTTTTATGGTGGCGAAGTAGACGGAATTTCCCGTCAATTGGCCAGATACACACATAAAACAGTTCGCACTTACATGCCCGAAATGAATCCAATGATGATTTATAGATTAGATCGTTTTGGTCGAGGAGGACATCACAGGCCTTTTAATGATTTAGGCTATGCGGGAATTAGAATTATGGAAGCGCATGAAAACTATACACAACAACATCAAGATATTAGAACCGAAAACGGCATTGCATATGGCGATACATTTGAGCATGTAAATTTTGGATATGCAAAAAAATTAACCGCCGTTAATGCAATTACAATGGCCAGTTTGGCATTGGCACCTCCAGCTCCAGAAACGGTTGCAATTGGTGGAATTGTAGAAGCATCTGCAAAATTAAAATGGAGCAATGTTCCCAGTGCCAAAGGATATAAAATCTACTGGAGAGACACCACATCTCCTACTTGGGATCATAGCAGATATGTGGAAGAAACCCAATTTACTTTAGATGGAATCGTGATTGACAATTTCTTTTTTGGCGTTGCCGCTGTAGGTGAAAACGGTCATGAAAGTGTCGTTGTTTTTCCAAACAAAATTATAAGATAATTTAAGCAAAGGAGTCCTTTTACTTTAAAAATAATACCGAATAGCGGAATTGGTTGTCTGAAAACCACAGACATATTTCTTAAATTAAATGATCTAAGCCAAGATATGGCGAGAATATCGGTTACTCGAGAGGTTGCTCCGCGGATTTAAATACTTGTTATTTTAATTTCTCTTTACTATTTTATTATAATTTAGTCATTATACTGCTGATTCTTGTTGACCTTTAGAAAAATACATAAAATAAGGTAAAACCAAAAACTTCCTGATGGATGTCATCCATCAACCTATAAAATAGGTCGAATTACTCTTTTATCAAACAATAGTTCAACCTTCAATTCCATAAAAATAAATTATAATTTTCTATTGTGAAAATAGAATTATCAGCTAAATAGAAAATGGATTAAAAAAGTTAGTGACAAAAAATTAAAAAATCGGATATTTTATAAACATTTTAACTTTTATTCCGATGGTATATAAATAGTAATATTGCTTTCTAAACAAATAATTTAATTTTTATTATTGAAGAACTTTAAATTAAATCTGTTAAATAATATTTCTTTACCTAAGATCAAAATTCATAAACATGAATAAATTTTTTATCATTTTAGTGTTTTGTATCGGAATTAATACCACTGCACAAATAAAAATTAGTGGCACAAATAATAGTGGAACCAATGCTTCTGCAATTGGGTATCAAACCTCTGCAATAAATACCGCCTCTACTGCAATGGGAAATAACAGTACAGCGAGTGGAGAAACCTCTATTGCAATGGGGTATCAAACCTCTGCAACAAATACTGCATCAATTGCAATGGGAAATAACAGCAGTGCTAGTGGAGTAACATCCACTGCAATAGGAAATAGCAGTACAGCAAGTGGAGAAACATCTATTGCAATGGGTTTTGAAACACAAGCTACTCATAGCGCATCAATAGCAATGGGATATCAAACTTCATCCACCGAGGGTGCCTCTACTGCAATGGGGTTTAAAACAACTGCAAGCGGTTTTGGCTCTACATCCCTTGGATATCAAACAACTGCAAGCGGTTATGGGTCAACATCCATTGGATATCAAACAACAGCAAGCGGAAATTCTTCTACAGCAATAGGGAAAAACACCATAGCTAGTGATTTTGGTTCTTTAGTAATTGGACAATACAATTTAGGCGGCGCAACGGTTACCAATAGCGCAACGGAACCTAACTATGCAAATACTGCTTTTGTAATTGGAAATGGTACTGCTTCTAATGCAAAATCTGATGCTTTTAAAGTAATGGTTAATGGCAATACTACTGTTGGTAATAATCTAACAGTAAGTGGCGATATTGTAGTTTCATCAGATGCACGACTAAAAGCAAATATAGTATCGCTAGGGTCTACGCTTGCAAAACTACTGCTAATTGATGGGAAGCGTTACACAATGAAAAAAGACGGCAAACAAAAGATAGGCGTATTGGCTCAAGACATACAAAAGGTGTTTCCAGAACTAGTTACAACTGATGATAAAGACATGTTGGCGGTAAACTATCAAGGGCTTGTACCCGTGCTTATTAATGCACTTAAAGAACAACAATCAGAAATAGACGAATTAAAACAAATGGTTAATCAATTAATTACCAAACAAGAATAACATCACAATTAATTATGAAAAAAATACTTACACTTTTAGCAGTAACTATTGCATGTAGTATCAATGCGCAAGTACAACATTCAGGGACAACTAATAGCGGGTCATCAAGTTCTTCAGCAATTGGATATGTTACAACAGCAACTGCTGATGGTGCATTTGCATCAGGGAGAGACGCAGAAGCAACTGGAGATTATTCTCAAGCATTGGGATATAAAGCAAAAGCAAATGGGCTTGCGTCTGTTGCACTGAATAATCTATCTGAAGCAACCGGACAAAACTCTTTAGCCACGGGATTTTGGTCAAAAGCTATTGGACTTAATTCAACAGCAATGGGAAATCAAACAGAAGCTATTGGACTTAATTCAACAGCATTGGGATTTTATACAAAGGCAGCTGGAGATTATTCTACAGCAATGGGAAATCGTTTACTTGCAAATGATTACTCCTCATTTGTAATTGGATATAATAATTTAAGTGGTTCAACGGTAACTGGCAGTGCAACTCAGGCAAATTCAGCAAATACTCTTTTTGTAATTGGAAATGGGCTTATTTGGGATAAATCAGATGCTTTTAAAGTAATGGCTAACGGAGATACTACAGTTAGTAATGACCTAACAGTAGGTGGTGATATCGTAGTATCATCTGACGCAAGACTTAAAGCAAATATTGTATCTCTAGGTGCTACTCTTGCCAAACTACTGCTAATTGATGGAAAGAGTTACACAATGAAAAAAAATGGTAAACAAAAAATTGGCGTATTAGCTCAAGATATTCAAAAAGTATTTCCAGAACTAGTTACAACAGATGATAAAGACATGTTGGCGGTAAACTATCAAGGGCTTGTACCCGTGCTTATTAATGCACTTAAAGAGCAAGACGATAAGATTTCAAGATTAGAAAAAATAGTAGAAAAATTAATTTCTGATAACTAAAAGATCATGAAAAAGTTAACACTATTACTATGTTTTGTATCCTTTTTGACAAAAGCTCAAAACATCACAGTTGCTTCAGGTAAAAGTTTTACGATCGAAAAAACAGGAGCTGTGACCATGAGTGGAAACTTCTCAAACGCAGGAACCTTTACCTTAAACTCAGACTCTGATGAGTTTTCATCCCTAATAATTGGCGGGACTGTTACTGGAAACATATCCTATAATAGGTATGTTAATTCTGTAGGGACCAATGAATGGGATTTAATAAGCGCTCCGGTAGAGGGGCAATCTATTAACTCATTTGTTACTGCAAACGCTTCAACTTTAGCCTCTAATGGTGATGCTTACGCGATAGGATACTATAATAATTATTCGAATGTGTGGGAAAACTACACTACATCTTCAAATTGGTATCCATTTGATGGAAACTTTCTTCTTGGTATGGGCTTTCAAATGGCTACAATAAGTGGTGGAACTTTAAAATTCACAGGAGCTCCAGCTGCTACAAATAAAACACTGCCAATTATTGATTTTAGTGTGGGAGAAGGAGAAGGAGGAGGAGAAGGAACAAAATGGAATTTAGTAGCAAATCCTTTCCCTTCATACATCCACGCAAATACCAATGCAGATAGCTCACACAACTTTTTAACGGTTAATAGCGATAAGCTTGACGATTCTTATGAAGCCATCTATGGCTATGATGCAGATGGGTCTGGATATACCGTTTATAATAATACGAGTGCTGCCCTGCGTCTTGCACCAGGACAAGCATTTATGGTAGCATCTGATAATCCAAATGTAAAAAATCCCGATGTACTTTCTTTTACAAAAGAAATGAGAACTATAGCTGGTGGAGATGATTTGATACTTGGTAGAAGTGTAAAAGACTCTTTTGAGTTAATTCTTAAACTTTATGAGGGAGATACGGAGATAGCCGACACGAAATTTTATTTTAAAGAGGGACTTCATCTAGGATTAGACCCTGGTTATGATGCTGGCCATTTTAACCAACAAGCAGCTTTAACATCAAGATTACTGAAGGAAGATGAGGGAGTCGGTTTTACTATTAATGCAATGGGGTTAAAGAATGTAAATGATGCAGTGATCCCTATTGTAATAAATAGAGAAGCAGGAAACGACTTTAGAATTAGTATCGATACCTTTGATATTTATGAAGATACACATGTTTATTTGGAGGATAATGTGCAAGGAACAATCATCCTTTTAAATGAACAAGACTTTGAATTAACGCCTCAGGATAATTTAAGTGGAGCAGGTAGATTCTTTCTACACTTAACTAGTACTTCTTTATCTATCGAAGATGATACGGAAACCCATCTTTTAAATGTATATAAGTCAGATCTAAATAACTTTATTACTATAGAAGGCACAGCCAACCAGTCGAATCAGACAACCGCAACACTCTATAACATTCTTGGAAAAGAAGTGATATCTATATCTCTTGCAAACAATGTTAATACACAGACAATTTCAACACAGGGATTGGCTGCGGGCATATATGTTGTTAAATTAAAATCAGGAAATACGGTATTTACTAAAAAAATCATCATAAATTAATATGAAAAAAGTAACTAAAAACACCGAAGAAATTGCTGCATCTGGAATTACTAGAAAAGATGCTATAAAGAAAATGGGAAAGTATGCAGCACTCACCGCTTTAGGTACTTTTATGATACTAGATCCTATGAAGGCACAAGCCTCTTCTGCTTCTCCAAGTCCATCTGATGGTGGCTCAGGAGGAGAAACTCCACCAGATGGTCCACCAAGCCCTCCAGGTTGGGGTTAATAGTTAAAAACTAATAATTCAACTATTCTTCAATAGAGAACTTAGAGGACGCTGTTTAACTAAAATTTGGATTCACTATCATCATAAGACTCTTTTAAAGTACACATACAGATGGTTAAAAGCATAAAATATTTTCCTTTTTCAATAGCTCAAAAAATCTCTGAAGAAGATTCTATTGTGTGGTTAAAAGAATCAAATAAATATATCATATTAAATTCTGCTATTTTAGCCTTAATTAAAAAAAAAATCAACTTTATCTTCCAAAGACTTTATTGCCCTCATTATTGAATCTTTTCAAGTTAGTAGTTCTGAGGCGATAAGAATCAATAAAAATATTTCAGAATTATTGCGAGAGACGAAAGAAGTTGAGATTAAAACTGCTGTAAAAATAAATAAAATAAGGTAAAACCAAAAACTTCCTGGAGGTACCACAAAATTATCCCGTAATTCATTTATAAACAATGATGTACGTGTTTTTTGGTTTTTAGAGTTGCTCTAAAGGTTGCTCGGGAGGTATAA
>Ga0209603_1004046_pt1 | contig 12470 bp, 9 predicted proteins | sample COGITO_mtgs_1206_FD_184812 | JGI IMG/M metagenome (GOLD analysis project Ga0209603, IMG submission 184812) | Pelagic marine microbial communities from North Sea - COGITO_mtgs_120607 (SPAdes) (version 2) | ecosystem: Environmental > Aquatic > Marine > Epipelagic ... | reverse complement strand
GCATACAGTATTTCGACACTGTGATCCATCCGGGCGACGCCGTTACAGCGCAAGAACAAGAGTTAGATCACTCTGTCGAAGTTATGCGGGTTCCCCCAATTTTGCTTGTGAAGGAGGAAGAAATGCTTTCGAAAAAAGAAGCACGCAATCGCCTTGGCGTTTCGCAGACAGCAGAAGTGTGGTATGTTCAGCTTGGTGCAGGCCAAATTAATGACATCGAATCTGAGATCCGGATTACAATTGAAGCGCTGCTTGAGAAGGACCCAAAGTCAATAATTGTCATTGGAGAGTCCTTACTCGGCCAACGGATCACATACTCCCATGAACGTGTACGCATTTTACGAGATTATCCAAATGCGGTCTATTTCAAAGGATTTGATTATTCCATTCAAGCAGGTGGTTACAATTCATTCCATGAAATGCGATCCAGTCGAATACCAACTATATTTTATCCAAACATGAACACAGGAATGGACGATCAGCTAGCGCGGTGTAAGATTGCGGAAAAAGAAGGATGGGGCATTGTGGTTGAAAAAAGGGACGCCAAATCAATTCACCAAGCAATTCAAAAAGCCGTAAAACTTGAAACAGAAAAGAGTTCAAAAAGACAAGAAGAAAGAGACCTCAAATGGATATCTAGACTATTCCAAAGTCCACGAAATTATTGAGTTAACGCGGATTCGGCGGCTTTGAATATATACCCTTAGATTTGTTTTTTGACATTTGAAATCTGTTTGTGGAATTTTTTAGGCATACTGAAACCTTCTGAACATTCTGAGAAATATATCTCGAGTTCATGTTCCACATATCGCAACAAATCTTTGTTTTTCCATTTTAATGCAAGTTTAATTAGAATCCAATACGCTGAGGGATGCTTTATTTCTTTGAGAAATGCAATGTCTTGTTGTTGGTTTTCAGGTTTGGCCAAAAAGAACAGCTCGTAAAAAATCTCACTAAATCCCGCCAATTGCTGTTTTTCAATAAAGTTCTTTGGCATATTTTTGAGAAAATCTAGGCATGTGAGACTTTTCGACATGGGGCTGATTAAGTCCCGGTAATACAATTCTTCATGCACGGCGTGGGGGGATTTCACAGGGATTGTAGCAAAAAAATCAAGGTTTAATGAGATTTGATATTGCTTTAAGTCGATGGGCTCATATATTCCAAAAAGAACAACTGTGTTAGAGAAGTCTAGATGTTCAAAACATGAGATGTCCACGTTATGTTGCTTAATTGAGGCGTTTTTGTCACTAAGAGATCCGGGAATATATAATTCCAGTTCTGGTCCAAATAGATATGATGGATACTGAGGGTATTGCCCACCAATTCTTGCGGCCGCATATCCACCCATGGAAGCTCCATAAAAAACCACATTTTTCGGGTTCAAATCGTTCAACACCGATTCGACGATTTTTTCAATTTCCTGGATACAGTCAACGTACCATGTATTCTCGCAGTTGAAAAACAACACATTTCGTTTTTCTTTGGCAAAAAACCGAGAAAAACCAAATTTACCCTTTGGGATGTTTATCGGTGAAAATACAACCAACAACTCTTCACTCGAGCGCTGAATCAGTTCATGTTCCATCTGATGGTTCCATGCCTTTCTATCTAAAATCAATTATGGAGAACTGCGGCGTTGGTTGGCCAAACTGTAAAACTCAATTTATCTCATATTGAAAGGGAATCTTTGAAGAAGCATTCTAGGTAGGATTGGGTATGAGTGACTCTATTGATGAGCAACCGATTCATGTCATGATCACGGGTGGCGCTGGCTTCATTGGGTCAAATCTTGCCGAACACTTGGTTCAAAGCGGAATTAAAGTCACGGTATTGGATAACTTATTGACGGGAAAGATGGAGAACATATCCCACCTTATGGACAATGCCTTATTCCGTTTCATCAAAGGCGATATTCGTGATTTTAAAACGTGTAAGAACGCAGTATCTGGCTGCACACACGTGAGCCATCAAGCCGCATTAGGTTCAGTTCCTCGGTCCATTGACGACCCAATTACAAGTCTTGACATCAATATCTCTGGAACTGTGAATGTCTTCCGCGCAGCAGTTGAAGAAGGGGTACGAAGAATTGTCTTTGCATCAAGCTCTTCTGTGTATGGAAATGATGAGACACTGCCTAAAACGGAAACAAAAGTCGGTGAAGTTCTCTCGCCGTATGCAGCGAGTAAACGTTCGATGGAATTGATTCAACAGGCTTTTGTCGAATGCTATGACATCGAAATACTTGGCTTTCGATATTTCAACGTCTTCGGCAAGCGCCAGGATCCAGATGGACCCTATGCAGCAGTTATCCCCAAATTCATCATGAGTCTAGCCAATGGGGACACTCCGTTTATTTTTGGTGATGGCGAGCAAAGCCGAGACTTCACACACATCAGCAATGTTGTAAGTGGAAACACAGCCGCCCTCATGCGTTCATCGTTGGGAGCTCTAAATGGTAAAGTCGTTAATTTGGCATATGGTGGAATGACAACTGTGAATGAATTGTTTTATGGTATTAGAGAAAATGTAGGCGTCAAATATCCAGATGCGCTCTCGATAGAACCATCGTATCAATCGAAAAGACTGGGCGACATTTTACATTCGCATGCAAACATCGAGATGGCAAAACGCGAACTTGGCTTTGTGCCTGGTATCGCCATTGATGAGGGATTGCAAAGAACTGTTGAGTGGTATTTGCAACAATTAAACGATTAGTATGCACGTGAATGTTTCGATGCATAATGGAACCCTGCACTTCGGGTTTGAAACCGAGGATGATGAGCCCGCTCAACGCAAATCGAGCATGGCAAACATGTCTTGTTATGTCAAAGGACCAGAGGATTGGGAAATTTCCGACATACATCCGGACCATGTGGCACTTAGCGCTCTTCTTATCGTGCGCCCTTGGTTCAACCGTTCGCTAAAAATGTCATTGGGGGTGAGTCAAAAGTTTGCTGATGCGTGTCAAAAAATGAAAATCTCGGTCAGCCCTGTGGACCCTCAAATCAGTCCGTATGAATCCGAATCTGCAGAGTACATCGGCCTTGCATTCAGTGGGGGGGCTGATTCAACTGCTGCGCTCTCGGTTTTGCCACCCACAACGATTCCAGTTTTTTTGGATCGCCCAGATAAAGGCGGCTCACTGTATTCGAAAGATGCGGCTCTACATTCGGTGGCCAAGCTCTCACAATTGGGATATGATTGCCATATTGTTGAGTGTGATTTAGAATCAATTCGAGAACCAATTGGTTTCCCAACGGATTTGTCGAATGGGGTGCCAGCCATTCTGCTAGCAAAAAAATTGAATCTTTTTGGGATTGCATACGGCACAGTTCTCGAATCTCTCTATGGTTTAGGCCGATTGAAATACAAAGAATATACCGAAACTTCTCATTACAAAACTTGGTGGAACGTTTTTTCAGAATCGGGGTTGCCAATCTCATTTCCGACAGGAGGAATCAGCGAAGTTGGAACTGAGATTATCTGTTCCAAATCAAGCATAGGAGCGCTTGCACAATCATGCATTAGGGGCTCAATCAATCAACCTTGCAATTTTTGCTGGAAGTGCTTCAGAAAAACCACGCTAAAAAATGCATTAGAGATCGAGCCCCCAAATGTAGATCTTGTGAGCCGCCTCCTTGAAAGCGCTGAAGTAAAGAAGAAACTAAGTCAATTGCCAATCAGTCATGAAAACGTTCTGATTTTTGCCTTTTCACGCCTGGAGATCGGTCTCTATCCAAAAGAGTTCGTTCAACGTTTTGATCACGAACATTCATTGACATATCTTTCTCATTGGTATTCTCAATCACGAGGTTTGATCGACATTCGAATCCGGGATTTCGTGGAAAATAAAATCATTTCGTATATCGGGGTAAACGGGCCTCAAGAGGAACTTACGATACAGTCTTGGGACAATAGTCAACGAATTAATCGGTTGGAATCTTTGTTACTTGATTAGACTCATGCAACGTTCGCAAGTAATTGCACAATTCAGGGGTACCGTCGAGAAGCTGGTACTCCTTCATCCGATGGCTGAGTTGTTCTTGCAAATCTGAATTGAAGAGGCGCTCAATTGCATCGGATAAGTAACTCGAGTCTGTCACATCATCCACTAGTATGATTGGTAACTTATTCGTTCCGAACTCTCGATAAATTGAATCGATGTGGGACTGAGATTCTGTGATGCAGAGTGTTGGTTTTTCTTGATTGAAGCAAGAGTATAGATTGTAAAAATCAGGTGATATTAAGCATAAATCTGCAACACAAATTGCTTCATCAATCGACAATGCGTCTGAAACCACGATCCGGTCGTGATGTCGGTAAAGCTTAGGGATCTGATCAGAAACACATAGAATTTTACAGCCTACATGTGAGAGAATTTCTTGAAAGACTTGGTCAAGGTTTTTTATTCTTTTACTCAGCTGTACAAACACAAGTTCGTTTTCGCCCTGCATCATGCTGAGCCGTAGTCTTGAAAGAGGACCAGTTTGTTCTGGTTTGCCCACGATTGGATTGCAAAATATCGTTCCGCTGCTCCCAATGATTGTATCAGGATCATCTCTCCGGGTCATGCTTGGGTGAATTATTGCATCAAAGGTATCGAATCCATCTACCGGCAGCGTTGAGGTTTTGAAGTTCAACAATGATTCCCGAATCCAAAATCGATTCATCTCAGGCCGCAGCGAAATTGCGTTTAGAACGCCGCGGAACGGGTAATCCCCGTCAAATAGTATGGTTCGAGGGTGAAACGTATCGAGGATGCCAGCCACAATTTGTTCAATTTTTTTGTTCCATGTTCGCGGAATCATTTTTCCAAATTCCGATCTTGGTGGAATCGAATACAACGAATGAGATTCGACTTTCTTGAATGAGCGAATTTCCCGGTCATTAGTGATATGCACAGTTTCGATGCCATGTGTTCTCAATTCTGATAAAATTCGTTCCATTCTGTTAAAGTGAATGCCTCTAAAGGAATCCGAAGAATAGCCTACCACGCAATCTCGTGTAATTTTGCTGGGAGGCGAGGCATGGTTTTTTTTGCCGAAGAGCCTCTTTGTTAAAAAACCAATAATTTTGAATGGAAGTAGTGGAAGAGTGATTGGGCGTTCAAATGATTGAACAAAGAGGTTTCCAAATTGAAAGGAGAATGAACTGCGCAGTCGATCCACCTCATTTCTGAGGTTTTCCTCTCTCTTCGAGGTTCGTGTAACCTCAAGATACTCGTCCACACCTATGGGACATGGTGCTGGTTAATGATTTGTGTGAACATCCAAACTAGGGCCAATTAAGAGAAAGTCTTCATGAAGTGATGGACATTAGCCACATCAATGAAGGCATGGCCTGTTTCTGAAATCCTCAGAGGTTTCAAGCGTAGCGGCTTACAAGCCCATCGAACTGTAAGGGTTTTAGGCAAGAACGGCGAAATTGTGGCAACATCGGAGAAGTCATCAAAAATACAAACCGCGAAAGAATACTTTGAAATGAAAAAATATGCCAAATTGTTGGAGATTTATCTTCCATTTGCATATCGTAAAGAACTTATTGAAAGTGAAGATTTGTATCTTCTAACGAGGGCGTTGCTCACGCTAAAGAGACGAAGCGAGGCACTCGACTTACTCAAATTGAACAAAGAAATAATTATCCACCACAGAGTATTGATGTTTGAGTATATCGTTGTGTGTTCAAAAGAAGGAGATTTTGAATCCATGTCTGAAGGAATCACCAACTGTGAAACACGATTCGGCGATGATGCGATTCACTCAAAAATCCTACAAGCGTTGATCCAATCAAATTCGGAAATCGAAAGATACCTTGAAAAGATGAACGCTCGATATAAACAACACGCTCCTTACGAGATTCTAAGAGCAGCTTATGCTACAAAGAATGCAGAATTGATGCGGAGTTGTTTAACAGGGCTGGGAGATGACCCGCGCCATCACATTTTGGCACTTCGTTCGCTCCTGCACCTCAATGATCATGAAGCAGTGGGGCATCTCATTAGAACACTCAAACCGGAACACTTTAACAAAACTCAAGCGCGAGAAATCGTGCGAACTTCTCTTCAAATTCAGACACAAAATGTGGCCCCAAAGTGGGCGGAGCGAGCTGGTTTATCTTCAGATTCGATGGAACATGAACTCGCTCGTAATCAACTGTCCTCTGGAATAAAACAGAGTGACTTCGATCTTGGTGTAGAGGGGCTCAAGTCTCTTCTCAGGTTTGAAAAACCCACGAGAAACCAGGTCTTACGCTTGATAAGGACGGAGCAAGACTATCAAAAAGTGTTCCAATGTTTCCTTAGCATTTCAGAATCGAATGGATTTATGCTGCAATTAATCCTTGAGTTTGCAGTTAAGTATTCTTTTCGAGAGATCTCAATGAAAGCAATGGAGCGCCTCGAGTGTCTAATGATTTGTGATTTAGATTCATATAGATTCCAACGACATTACCTTGAGGGTGCTAAAAACAGCGGTGACGTGAATCTTATGCGAAGAGCATACAATCACCTCGAGTACATATCAAATCCTTGTGATGAAGTGTTTGAATATGCTTCTTATTTTTCTTTCTTGATTTACGAGTTAGACCTCGAGGAGGCTTTACCGAAACATCTGGATGAGAACGGAATTGAATATCGTGTGCTTAGAAAAATCATTCGAGATTTCACATCTCCACAGCCACAATACATTCCAATAAAAAACCAAACTCTCGTCGTGAATAACTCGCTCAAGTTCGGAGGGGCTGAGCGGCAGGTGGTTCGGTGTCTATCAAATCCAAACTTTTCAAAATCGCTTGCAGTTTGGAACACGAACGTGAATACATCAGAAAATTCCTTTATTGAGGATGTGAATGTCCTAGACATCGATGTTTTTGATTATTCAATAAACAATGGAGACGCTGAAGTTGTGATAACTTCCGACATTCGTCGTCTTCTTGCAACAATCCCCGTTGCTCCGCCGATGAACCCCGGCATTACAAATAAAATAGAGAAGTTAGTCCAAATCATTCTAATTCAGAAACCAACAACTCTTCACTTATGGCAAGACACTACGAATATCTTAGGCGCAATTGCTGGGCTCCTATGTGGAGTCCCTCGTATTGTGATGTCCGCAAGGTCCCTCCCACCATTCAGCCTACCGAATAGTTCCTTTCCGAATAAGGGGCCAAATTACTATTACAACAATCGCTTTGTAAGGTTGAACTACTCGGATCTACTTTTGGATGACAGAGTATATCTTTGCCATAACAGTCAAAACGGTCTAGAAAAATATGTTGAATGGCTTGGTGGATTTTCAAACAAAATGCTCGTGTTAAGAAATGGCTTTGACTTACAAAAATTCAATCATACCGCTGCTCAAACGGTTACCAATGAGGCGTTTAATATTGGCGTTGTGTTCAGATTCGTAGAAGTCAAGCAACCCTTTTTGTGGTTAGATGTTGCAAAAACGGTCCTCAGCAGAACCGAGAACAAGGTCCGTTTCACGATGGTTGGAGATGGGCCGTTGTTCGAGGATTCAATTGAGCGAGCAAAGACCCTTGGTATTGAAGAATACATAGATTTCAAAGGCTATCGAGAAGATGTTGTCGAAATATTATCGACGTTCGACTTATTTCTTCTTACAAGTTTGATTGAAGGTTTGCCAAATGTTCTGATCGAAGCTCAAGCCATGGGCGTTCCTGTTGTTTCAACTGATGCAGGAGGAGCAAGTGAGACATTTGTTCACGGTGGTTCGGGATATTTAGTCAAACAACCGACTGCAGAGAAATTGTCGGAGGCTATTTTGAAAATACTTTCAGACGAAGAGTTTCAAAATTCAGCTTCTGTGGTTGCGATGGAACATGTGAAAGATCACTTCAGTTTGCAATCGATGCACGCCAAACTTGAGAAAATTCTTTTTGGAGGGTTAATGTGAAAATTTTACTTATTCCTGACCGCCCCGGTTGGGCTTACGACATCTTAGCCCAATCCCTAAAGAATTCATCAACTAAACACGAAATTGATATCGAGTATGTCATTAACATACGTCGTAATCCTGAATCTTTCGATGTGTCAGCGTACGATTTAGTGTTCTTTTTCCTGTGGTTCGATGGCATGCGATATGGCCCGTCACTTCGCGGTTTTGAATTTTCAAAAACATGCGTGGGTGTTCATTCACTTTCATGGATCAAACGTGGATTGACGGCTCTACAAGCTACCAACATTTGCAATCAGTTTGCTGCAACAGGCTACATCTCGAAAGAGATTGGTTCGTTATTGGATTTAACGAATGGATTCTTTACACCTAATGGAATTGACCGTGCTCTCTTCCATTCCACCCCCCTGCCTCCGACTGACGAGTTGCGGTTCATGTGGGTTGGCAACCCATCAACCTCTCATCACGGTGATAACAAGGCGTTTTATTCGATTGTTGAACCTGTTTGCGAAAGTTTGGGAGTGTCGTTGCATACGGCGACACCACTTACACCCGTTCCAAGGGCGGAAATGGGCCGTTTTTATTCCGAGAATCATGTTTTGATCTGTTCCAGTGATCATGAAGGTGGCCCCATGCCGGTTCTCGAATCACTCGCTTCCTGCCGACCTGTGATTTCAACAAGTGTAGGAATTGTTCCTGAACTTGTTAGAGATGGACATAATGGTTTGATTTTCGAGCGGTCCCGGAGTGGATTAAAAGAATCAATTCAAAGATTGATTTCCAACCCTCAAATGGTCAAAACGATGCATAAGAATTTGGTTGAAGACAACTTCGAAAGATACACGGAATACATGCTGGAATCATACTATGATATGTTTGAATCTTTGGAATCACAAGGGGCTGTTTAATTTGGAACGATTGGTGTTTTTCCATAAGACTCCCGCACTGTGGAATAAAAGCAAAAACCTAGCGTTAAAACCAGGAATGGATACGATTTCAAAGTTGAAACAAAAGTTATCAGAAACAGAACTTAGCGAGGAAATGAAAGAATTTCTCAAAAATGATGTTTACTTCCAGATGTGTCAACGTATTTGCCTTGAGATGGGCGTAAAAGAACTTCATATTGTTCATGGGTTCATGGAAGAGGAAAAGAGGAATTGGACTGTTGGGAGTGAAAGAAGCTGGTCTCAAATCGATCAGAACACAACATATTGGACATTGACAAGTCCGGAAGAACTTCTCGGTTTCATGGGATCAGACATTATTTTTACTCGGGGTAATTATCCGAATTTGCATAATTGGCTCAATAAACACTCAACACAATTACCACAGCAATTTTGGTTACACTATCCAGCGACATCCTTGCGCTACCCGCATATTATTTCCTTTGAAAAATCAGTGATGGTGGACGAAATCAATACTTCCAGGGTTCAAAATTTGGTTGCGGGGCTGAACATCGAACACCGAAGAAAATCTACAGGCGAAACTGCGTCAATTGAGATTGGAGAATTGATACAATATTTCCGAACCATTCGTGAACAACCCATTGGCGGACCATATTCATTGGTGTTGTCTGATGATAAGTCAAATGTTGAGACATTAAAGAAAGTATTCCCAACCTCTTTAGTACAGACCTTTACGAAACCTACTGTTTGGAACACATCAACTAAGATCCATAACAGAACATACGATTTAATTTTTTGCGGTACGACTCTACAGGAAACTAAAAATCATCAATGCTTCATTCAGTTGCTCAAACACATCGACATCTATGTTGATTTTAATCTGAAGATTGCCATCGCTGGAAATGAAGAAAACAGCCCAATCTTCAAATCTTTGTTCAACTATCCATTTTCGAATATTACCCTGTTTGATCAAGGCGAGGTGTCGCGTGAGCAATTGCAACATTTGTTTTCTGAAAGCAAGACCAGTATTGTTACATCTGGAAGAGATGCTAATCCGCGAATTATCCAGGAAAGTCTCGTTCACGGAGCCAGAGTATTAGCAGTTGACACTCTTAGTGATGGGTTGGACTTTCTCTCTTCAAACCCACTCTTGGGTACCGTTTTGGAATCAGAGCCAGAATTTTGGAAATACACTCGAAATGGTAATTTGGAGTTTAAACCCACAATGCATATGGCAAGTCAAATTGTCGAAGAAATCAAGAAATCAGATTATCCGGATTTGGTTTCAAAGATATCAAGGAAAAAGTTGTCCATTGATGGATCGGTGAAAAATCTTTTGAAGACGATACAATCATTCCGGTGAGACATTTTCCAACAAATTTCTGTAAAGTTTGTACATCTCGGTGGGGGTTCCACTATCTACAATCTCTCCTTTTTCCATTAAGATAATCCGGTCACATAATTCAACCATGAAATTTTGTGAGTGTGATACAATAATTACAGTTCCCGATTTTTCAATCATTTCCCGGACTCGCCGTTCACTTTTTTTACGGAATGAAGCATCTCCAACCCCTAGAACTTCATCGATGAGAAGTATATCAGGGCGAAATGCAGTCGCAACTGAAATGCCCAATCGTGCTTTCATCCCCGATGAGTAGGCCTTAATCGGACGTTCGAAATGATGGCCAAGTTCAGAGAAAGCGATGATATCGTCGAGTTTATTGTCAATTTGTTTCTTCTTCCATCCCATCAATGAGGCGTATAAGTACGTATTTTCAAGTCCAGTTAGATTTTTGTTAAATCCTACTCCAACCCCGGCCAAAAGCGAAATGGTCCCACTTAGTTTTACCACGCCTTCATCTGGGGGAAAAACTCCGCCCATGATTCGTAGGAGCGTGCTTTTGCCAGATCCATTCCTGCCGATGATACCTACTATTTCGGAATCAAAAATTTCGGCATTTATCGGACCAATTTTTGATGGAGTCATTTTTTTCTTCTTCTCAAGTCGGGATTGTGGATAGGTGAGGGTTATGTTTTGGAGTTCGAGCACCTTCATAGCCCCACCACCATTTTATGCGCCCTCACATGGAAAACCGTCGTTCCAAAAAGGTAGAAAAATGACACAGTGGCAACGAAAATGTAAATGCCATAATCCGGTATTTGGCTCTCCTGATCTAATATAATGTCCCTCATTTTTGTGATTGGGACAATCACGGGGTTGAGGTGCGCAAGAATGAGAAACGGACCTGTCCCAAATTTACTGGATAGCATTTGATAGGTCCACATAACTGGTGAAAGGAAAAAACCGACCTTTGCTAAGAATTGAACAATATTTACTAAATCTGGAATCCTTACTGCCGCAGGTGCGATTAGCAGCCCAAATGTAGTGCCTGCAAGCGCGAGCAAGAAGAGGTATATTGGTAGCAATATAAAATCTAGACTTAGTGATAAATCATTGTAATAAATGAACGGCAGTAAAGCGAAGAGAGATATGCAACTGAGAACATAGTTGGTCATCATGTTACTCACAGCAAAAACCGATTTCGGGATCTTTGTGAATTGAAAAAGTGAGGCATTTGAACTGAGTGTCTTTGTCGTACCTGTCATACAACGAGAAAATAACGACCAACCAATCACCCCGATCATTACAATCGCCGGATAAAGGGGATCCGAACTGCCAACAATAACGCCGAAGACAAATGAATACACCAGTGCCAAAAGAAGAGGCTCAATAATTGCCCACGAATATCCAAGTACAGGTCCTCTGAACCGTGAGTCCAAATCTCTTCGAATCAATCTCGATACTAGTTCTCTGTGTTGATAATTCTCAACAACAAGGGCGATTGGTGCATTGGTCACCCTCTTTTTAGACCACATGCTCCGAAGAGGGGGTTGGTCTGCTGAGTCAACCATATACGTCGTTTAGGGATTCTGTTAATGAAGTCATCACCTATTTGAAATCCCGAGCAATGGATTCATCAACAGTTACTGTTGCCCCAAAACATGGGCAACCCTATTCTATCGACTATAGGTATCATCGGCCTCGGTTATGTTGGTCTCCCAACTGCTATCGGTTTTCATGACGCTGGTTTCAATGTCTGGGGCGTTGATGTATCACAGCGAACTGTGGACATGGTTCGAGCTGGCAAAAACCCAACCGGCGACCCAGATGTCGATGACATCGTTCCCGCACCGGAAACCGAACGATGGAACATCACCACTTCGACTGCCGAAGCAGTTCCGCATTGCGATGTTGTCCTTGTGACCGTTCCTACACCCATCACACACGATCTCAAACCCGATCTTTCCTACGTCGAAGCAGCCGGAAGAGCCGTCTTTGAAGCGATTCCAAAAGGTTCCAACACCATTGTGGTCCTTGAATCAACGGTCTATCCTGGCGTCACCGCTCAAACATGGTTACCCATTGTGGAAGAACTTGGCCTTGTGATTGGAAAAGACGTCGAAATCGCCTACTGTCCTGAACGGTTCAATCCAGGCGATGCAGCCCACGGTGTGCGCCAAGTTGCTCGCGTGATCGGTTGTTCGAATCCAGAAATTGGTGAGAAACTCGTTCAATTGTATTCCAAATTGACCACTGAAGACGTTCGCTATGTCGGCAAACTCGAAGTCGCCGAGGCTGCCAAGGTCATCG
>Ga0209603_1004040_pt1 | contig 12485 bp, 7 predicted proteins | sample COGITO_mtgs_1206_FD_184812 | JGI IMG/M metagenome (GOLD analysis project Ga0209603, IMG submission 184812) | Pelagic marine microbial communities from North Sea - COGITO_mtgs_120607 (SPAdes) (version 2) | ecosystem: Environmental > Aquatic > Marine > Epipelagic ... | reverse complement strand
GACATTGGCGTACATATCCATTAACTGCAAATAAGCATAGGCTCGAATCAATCGTGCTTCAGCAATGTAGTATCCCACTTCTGAATTTGATTTTGCTAAATCTGCTGCGTTTTCAATGAATGAGTTCGCAAATGAGACCACCTGGGCCAAACGAAAATACATTCCTTTTGTCCATGGATTATTGACATCCCAAGACATTTCATGGATGTTAGGTAAACCGGGATCTCCCCAACCTACTACGGAATGGTCTGTGGTAATTTCATTCAAGGTGAACAAAATTCGCGTGTACTGGGAGAATCCTTCGTCAATCAAGCTTGGATCAATGTCAGGATCCCCTGCAGGGCCTTGCTGTCCAGTAATGGCTAAGCCGGCATAGACTTTCGCGAGTGCACCTCGGGCGTCATCAGCTGTTTTGTACACGTCAACTTCTGTAAATAAATCTGGATCAATTGGGTTTTGATCTAAATCATTATGACAAGAAAAGGCTAGGGCAATAATTCCAAATAAATAAATTATTTTTTTCATAGTTGTGAATTAAAATTTGATGTCTAGACCCAATGCCAATGCCCGTGATCTAGGGTAAAAGTTATTATCAATTCCTCCTGTAATCTCAGGGTCTATCCCATTGTATTCTGTTTCTACAAAAAGGTTATCCCCAGTTACATATAAACGCAATGGGTTTTCTCCCACTACATTTTCAATAGTGTATCCTAGCGTAATATTATCGATTCTAAAGAATGATGCATTTTGAATATAGTGATCGCTAACGGCGTTCTTATCAGAAAAGAATAAAAATCCAGTGTCAAGGTAGTCACTGTGCACATTAGACAGTCTATTCAAATTTGTAATTTGAGACTGATTGGATGCGGCCGACATACTGTTATAGCTATAGTTACCAAAGCTCGCTCGAGAAACAATCGTTAAATCGAATTGCTTGTAACGCATAGATGTTGTGAGTCCCATCAAAATGTCAGCATAAGGATCTTTATAAAAGTAGCGGTCATCGTTATTTATCTGACCATCACCATTGAGGTCTGCATAAGCGCCCTCTATTGGCCGTCCATTTTCTCCATAAATCTGTTTGTACACATAATACGCATAAGGGGCTTTCCCTTCTTGATGGCGTTGAAGCGAATTGCCAAAACCAAGATCCCCAACATTTTGTTCGTTTTCTAAGCGCGTAATTGTGTTATCATTAATAGCAACGTTATAGTTTACACCAAACGAAAAGTCGGTCGTGTCAACAATGGTATAGTTCAATTCAACTTCTACCCCCTTATTTTCCATATCTCCAATATTGGCATTAATGGTCGTTCCAAAATTCGTGAATGGGTCAACAATAGAAGTTGCAATCAAATCATTGGTGTTTTTAATATAAGCATTAACCGAACCGCTTAGCCCCAATTGGGCAAAACTGAAATCCAAGCCTGCATTGTAGGTTTGACCTACTTCCCATCGCAAATCCTTATTGATCGGAGCAGGGCGGAAGGTGGTGTAAAAACTGGTTCCAAAAGCGTATTGAGATTGAATATCACTACGAGTATAACGAGTTAAGAAGTTATAGTCTCCTAACCCATTTACATTGCCCACTTCACCGAAACCTATTCGGAGCTTTAATTCATTAAAAACCTTCTCAATTGTTGGACTTTCTTTATGAATATTCCAAGCTAGAGCGGTAGAGAAAAAAGTTCCCCAGCGATCATCGGAAGGAAGCTTTGAAGAGGCGTCCGTCCGTAACGTTGCTGTAATCAAATACTTTTCAGCAACTGAATAATTGATTCTTCCAAAATAGGACAACAAGACATTTTTCGATTTGTCAACAAAGTTTTGAGTAATCGAAGTATTTGTATTTACAGTTCCATCACCATTTAAATATTCAATCGCTTGACTGGAAGAATTGTCATATTCAAAACTTTGATACGAATGTCCAGCGGTAATTGAAAAAATAGATGCGTCTAGTGTTTTACTATAATTGACATAGGCATCAAAAAGTAAATTGGTTGAGGTGTTGTCGTATTCATTATTTGACCCATTGAAACCATCCGCATCCGTCGGAAGATTGGCGTCTTGTGTATTAATACCTTTCCCCGTTGAATTATCAATACCTGCATTAATTGTTGCTGTTAGGCCCTCCACGGGAAGGTCATAATCAATCTTAACATTGGAGATGATACGGTTTACTTCTGATGTATCTTCTGTTAAATTCAATAAAGCAAGTGGGTTCGTGGGTGATAAAGCCAACTTTGTTCCGTCAGCATCAAGCCAAGTGTAATAGTTAGCAAAAGGAGAATTAGCATCAAAAACAGGTTTGGTGGGATCAAAATAAGCAGCAGATCCAATCGCCCCGCGGTTGGCAAAGTCATTTTCTGTATATACATATCGTGTATTGAAGTTCACACGAAGATCTCCATCAAGAAATTGAGGAGAAATATTTAAGGAAGCCGTAGTTCTATTAAATTTATCACCCATCAAAATTCCCTCTTGATCAGTATGCCCTAGAGAGGCGCGAAAAGGAACTCCCTTAAGGTCTCCAGATGCGGAGAAAGTACTATTAATACCAATCGCTTGGTCATAGATCTCTTTCTGCCAATCCGTATCAGATGTTCCCAAACGTGCAATAATATCAGTGTCTTGAGTTGCTTGTACGGCTTGTTTAAATTCGGAGGCGTTCAGGACATCAATGGTGCTAACAGGGCTAAATGAGGTTGCACGAGAACTAAACTCATAAGAAACAGCGCCCGTTTTTCCTTTTTTTGTCGTTATCAAAATCACTCCGTTAGCGGCTCGAGACCCATAAATTGCCGTGGCCGATGCGTCTTTAAGCACACTCATGCTGGCAATGTCATTGGGGTTGATTACATTCAGTGCGTTTCGCGATCCCCCAACTCCGCCAGAATCCAACGGAATCCCGTCCACTACAAAGAGCGGATTGGAGTTCAGATTTAAGGACCCAATCCCACGAATTAGAATATTGGCTCCGTCCCCTGGCGCACCACTATTGGTAACAATAGATACTCCTGCAACTTTTCCTTGGATGAGTTGTTGTGCAGAAACAACGGATCCTTTGGTAAAGTCCTCGGAACCGACCACATCAAGTGTACCGGTTAAATCCTTTTTTCGAATCGCACCATAACCAATGATCACCACTTCGTCCAGTTCATTATCAGTTGAAAGACTTAGATTGATCTGGTTTTGTTCTCCAACCACTGCCGTAGCTGTTTTATAGCCAATAAAACTGGCTTCGAGTGTTTGTCCACGATCGATACTGATGGAATAATTCCCGTCAAAATCTGTGGTCACTCCTTCGTCAGTTCCTTGAATGATAACCGAAGCACCAGGCAGTGGAGTGCCATCCTCGTCAGTAATTGATCCAGAAACCATTTGTTGTGCGTAAATCCCTGAGGAAATAAAAAGCACAGCAAAGAATAACTTTACTTTAAATATAGTTAGCATAATTTGGTTTTTATTGATAAAAAATCCACTTCTCAATCATCTAAACTAGAAGAAATTACACAGTCGAACAAGCTCTCTTTTTAAAGATTTTTACTACAACGTGATAGTAGTTCAACTATAACGTTGTAGTGTTAATAACTTTTTTTTTGAAGAATTATCAGTTTAGAATACCTTATTTTTAACTATTCAAAAAAAACCGCTCTCTTTTTTCTTAAAAATGAAAAAACGAATTACGCTTAAGGGAATCGCTAACGAATTGAATGTTTCCATTTCAACCGTTTCAAAATCGCTAAAAAACAGTCCTGAAATCGGAGAAGAAACCCGTCAAAAAATTATCGCCTTTGCAAAGACCCGCAATTACCGTCCCAACAATATTGCCTTGAGTCTTAAAAACAGAAAAACTAAAACCATAGGATTGATCATTCCAGAAATAGTTCATTATTTCTTTTCTAATGTGATTAATGGGATTGAAAAGTTTGCCAATAAGAATGGTTATAATGTGATTATTGCTGTTTCCAATGAATCCTTTGAAAAAGAAGTATTGAATATGGAAACATTGGCCAATGGTCACATTGATGGGTTTATAATTTCAATAGCTAAGGAAACCTTCAAAAAGCAAGACTTTCATCATATCCAAGAAACCATTGATTTAGGGGTTCCTGTAGTCCTTTTTGATCGTGTCTTCAACAATTTAAAGTGCGATAAAGTCATTGTTGATGACAAAGGTGGAGCAGAAGCTGCCACAAGCTTTTTGATCGAAAAGGGAAAGAAAAATATCCTATTGCTTACAACTCAAGACTATATTAGTGTTGGAAATTTGCGAACGCAAGGATATATAGAAGCCCTTAAAAAACATCAAATCATTCCTGACAACAGATTAATTATTAAATCCATTGATGAGTCGAGTTCAGAGAAAGAAATGTCTTACTTAGAAAAGCAAATCAATAATTTATTAAATCAAAAAGTAGCCATTGATGGAATCTTTGCTGTCAATGAAATATATGCTGCTTCGGCACTAAAAGTACTCCGCAAACGGAATATAAATGTACCGGAACAGGTGGCTATCATTTGTTTTACCGATGGCGTCATTTCTCGTTATTCATCTCCTTCTCTTACAACCGTTAGTCAACATGCAGAAGAAATAGGAGAGGCTTCTGCCAAGCTATTAATCGATAAATTAACCGAGATCTCTCCACTGGAAGAGCACATTACAAAGGTTATCAATTGCTCAATTGTAGAACGAGAATCTTCTTAAAAAAAGGATTTATCAAAAAAACTTCTATATTTGGACATCAAATTATAAATCCACTTCTCACCCGAAATTTATAATTTGAGAGGTTCGACCTTTCAGCATTTTACTGAAAATGAAAAAAACACATCTGGGCTTCTGGCAGATCTGGAACATGAGTTTTGGGTTTCTGGGAATACAGTTCGGGTTTGCTCTTCAGGGCGGATTTATGTCACGGATTTTCCAAACACTAGGAGCGGACAAATCTGAAATTCCTTTGCTATGGATTGCGGCTCCCCTTACTGGCTTGATCGTTCAGCCCATTATTGGGTATTTGAGTGACCATACTTGGCATCCTGTCCTGGGCCGCCGAAAGCCCTATTTTTTGATTGGCGCAATTCTCAGTTCATTGACCTTATTCTTTGTTCCGTACTCTTCTACGTTATGGATTGCTGCAGGCTTTTTGTGGATTTTGGATGCTTCTATTAACATAAGCATGGAACCCTTTAGAGCTTTGGTGGCTGATAAACTCGTTGAAGAACAACGCACCTATGGTTTTGTGATACAAACACTGATTATTGGTTTAGGAACATGGATTGCTAGTAATCTTCCATGGTTTATGACGCATCTTGGGTTCAGTAACGAAGCCCTTCCCGGGCAGATTCCTATGTCAATTAAAGTGGCTTTTGCCATTGGAGCTTTTGTTTTTTTCTTAACAATCCTTTATACCGTTCTAACCACGAGCGAATACCCTCCTGAAGACCTTGATGATTTTAATACCAGAAAAAACAAAGGTTTTAAAGAAGGGTTTAAGGATTTTTCGGATCAGTTTTTATCCATGCCCGCAACAATGAAAAAACTGGGTCTTATTCAGTTTTTCAGTTGGTTTGCTTTTTTCACCATGTGGAGTATGGCAAACCCTGCTATTACCGAGCATATATTTAATGCTCCTTTTCCTCTCAAGTCAGATTATAATCTAACAATCCCAGCAGAAGTGGAATCATTTGCACTTGCCAATACAAAATTCCAAACAGCATCCAACAGGACGGGGTCTTACATGGGAATTTATGGTCTTTCGTCTATGCTCTTTGCTTTGATTTTGACCCTTTACACCGCCAAACGTAAAATTAATCGAAAATATGTCCATTTGACCGCTTTGATTCTTGGAGGAGTTGGATTTCTTTTAATGTATGGGATTAAAGATCCCGTTTATTTAACCGCTTCCTTCACTTTAATTGGATTTGCTTGGGGGAGCATCTTATCGATGCCTTATGCAATGCTATCGGGCGTTGTGGACAAAAAGAATATGGGAGTGGCCATGGGGCTATTCAATATATTTATTGTCCTACCCCAAATCATCGCAGCAACCGGTGGAATTAATTTCTTGTCCTCCCTTTTAGGAAGTGCTTCAATTAATGCCATGATCATTGCAGGGCTGTCACTTATTCTTGCGGGAGTATTAAACCTTTTTATTAATGAACAAAATTCCGGCGGATGAAATCATCTAAACATCCCACCTTTGTCTTTGATCTAGATGGTGTGATCACCAAAACAGAGACACATCATTTTGAAGCTTGGAAACAAACGGCTTCTTTCTTAGGATACTCCATTACTCCCAAAAATAATGAAGATTTAAAAGGGGTAAATCGTGTCGACTCCTTAAAAAAAATCATTAAATGGGCTGGGAAAGAAGTTTCTTCCGTCACATTTGATCGTTTGCTGAAAGAAAAAAACGAGCGATACATAGCTTCACTTTCTTCACTTTCTGAAAAAGATATCATGGAAGGAGTCCATCCATTCATTCTCAACGCTAAAGAAAATGGGCATCCAATAGTTTTGTACTCGTCAAGTAAAAACGCCAAATTGATTTTAACAAAACTCAACATAATCAACTTGTTTGATGTTTTGGTGGATGGGAACGATGTCACTCATTCCAAGCCGCACCCAGAAGGCTTTGAGCTGGCCGCTAGATTATCGGCAACTCCCCCTAAAGATTGTGTGGTTTTTGAAGACTCCCATTCGGGAATTCAAGCAGCCCATCAGATTGGAATGACCACCGTGGGTATTGGGGATATAAAAAATTTATCAATGGCAACAAGGGTTTGTGAAAATTTTACAGAAATCTCTTTAAACGATTTTAAATTATGATTGACTACATAAAAGAAAACGAGTGGTCTATAATTGAAGAGGATTTTGACCCTCAACGTGTCATGGCATCAGAAAGTATTTTCAGTACGGGAAATGGTAAATTTGGACAACGTGCCAACTTTGAAGAAGATTATTCAGGAGAGTATCTCTATGGAAATTATATTTCAGGTATTTATTTCCCCGATAGAACCAAAGTAGGTTGGTGGAAAAAAGGATATCCTAACTATTTTGCTAAAACGGTAAATTGTCCCGTTTGGAATGCATTACAGATTGAAGTCAACAACGAAATTCTTGATTTAAATCAGTGCAAAGAAGTTCTGCAGTTTTCTCGTGAACTTAACATGAAAGAGGGCTGGTACCAAAGAATTGCTACCCTTGAATTACAAAACGGAATTCAACTCCAGATTGTTTCCAAACGTTTTATATCCATGGTAATGGATCAATTGGGAGCCGTTCGTTACTCCATTACTTTATTAAATAGCGCCGCTAACTTAAAGGTTGTCCCTCATTTAAAACTCAAAACTTCGAATAGAGATTCCAATTGGAATGAACCTTTTACGCAAGCCATTTCCTCTTCTATTGAAGGCCGACAGATTTTTCATGAATCAGAAGTCTTAAAAACAGGATTTCATATCTGCACTTTTAATAGTTCACAACTTGCCTTAAACGGAAAAACGATTGAATTTGAAGGAAAAGAATTGATTGATCAATCGTGCGCAGGAATTAGCCATGAAGTAGCCATGAAGGTAAATGATAGTTTGTCTATAACCACTTTTGGGGGCTTCATTAATTCCATGGACTCTCCCGGTGAAAACTTAAAATCAAAAGCACAAGAAACTATTGGCAAAGCTGAAGAAGAAGGCTTCGATACGCTCTTGAAAAAGCAGGAAACAGAATGGGAATTGATTTGGCGTCATTCAGATATTAAGATTGAAGGAGATATAAGCGCACAGCAAGCCATTCGTTTTAATATTTTTCATTTGAATCAAACCTACACCGGTAAAGACGCTCGACTTAACGTGGGTCCCAAGGGGTTTACAGGGGAAAAATATGGGGGCGTTACGTATTGGGATACCGAAGCCTACTGCCTACCCTTTTATATGGGTACAAAGGATAAGACTGTCCCCAAAAACTTATTGCGATATCGCTATCAACAATTAGATAAAGCCATCGAAAATGCAGAAAAATTAGGTTTTAACTCAGGGGCCGCTCTGTATCCCATGGTTACTGCAAATGGTGAAGAATGTCATAACGAATGGGAAATTACATTTGAAGAAATTCATCGAAACTCTGCTATCGCGTTAGCCATCAAAAAATATATTGATTTTACCGACGATCAGGCTCATATGGCTGAAATGGGCTTGGAGGTACTGATTGGAATCAGTCGTTTTTGGACCCAACGCGTAAGCTTTTCTTCAGCACTCAATAAATATGTTATTTTGGGAGTCACCGGACCCAATGAGTATGAAAACAATGTAGATAACAACTGGTATACCAACTATAGCGCCCGATGGTGCTTGAAATACACCAAGCAAGCCATAGAGTCCCTTGCATTAAACGATCCTGAGAACCATGAGCGTATTTGCCAAAAAACCAACTTTAATAATCAGGAAATTGAGCAATGGAATAAAATCATTGAGGGTATGTATCTGCCCTATTCTAAAGAGTTGGGCATTTATATTCAACACGATGGCTTTTTAAATAAAGAATTAATCCCTGCGGCAAAAATACCTAAAGACCAACGACCCATTAACCAAAACTGGTCCTGGGATCGTATTTTACGCTCCCCGTATATCAAACAAGCAGACGTTTTACAGGGCTTTTATTTTTTTGAAGAAGATTTTTCTGTTGAGGATCTTAAAAAGCATTACGCTTTTTATGAAACCTATACCGTGCACGAGTCTTCACTCTCACCCTGTATTCATTGTATTGAATCTGTGCGTCTTGGTTATCTGGACCAAGCACACTCCTACTTTTTACAGACCGCTCGTTTGGATTTAAATGATTACAACAAAGAAGTTCACGAGGGCTTGCATGTCACCTCTATGGCCGGTACTTGGATGAGCTTGATCGAAGGCTTTGCAGGAGTAAAAATAAAAAATGGACAATTGACCCTTGCTCCTAAAATCTCAGATCAATGGAGTTCTTATTCTTTTCACCTCAATTATAGAGATTGTTTAATCTTCGTTGAGGTGGATCATGAAAAAACGAACATCCAATTGATTGAAGGTGAAGAAGTCAAAATCATCTTAAACGATGAACTTCATCAACTTTCAAATCAAAAAATAAATATTATTAAATACTAATTGCTATGAGATATATATTGTTTGTTTTCATTTTATTAAGTGCTTGCAAGGAAACTCCTCACAACTCAAAAATTAAAAACCCATTTTCAGTAGAACAAATCAGCGATGGTGTTATTTATGAAGTGAACATTCGCCAATACTCAAAAGAGGGGACATTTGATGGATTTAGTAAAGACATTCCAAAACTAAAAGCTCTTGGAGTTAAAGTCCTTTGGTTGATGCCCATCCATCCTATTTCCAAAGAAAAACGAAAAGGGGAATTAGGAAGTTATTATTCCGTTTCGGATTACAAAGGGATCAATCCAGAATTTGGTGATGACGAAAGTTTTGATCGCTTGGTGCAAACAGCTCATGACAATGATATGCTCTTAATTATTGACTGGGTGGCAAATCATACGGGTTGGGATCATCCATGGATTAAGAAGAATCCAGATTTTTACACTAAAAATGAAATGGGGGAAATAACCGATCCTATAAATCCTGAGACGGGTCAGCCCTGGGGATGGACTGATGTCGCTGACCTCAATTTTGACAATTTGGAAATGCAAGATGCGATGATCTCTGCCATGGAATATTGGGTTCGTGAGAAAAATATCGATGGATTTCGATTTGATGCGGCACACGGCTGTCCTATTGATTTTTGGAAAAAAACCATGGAACGACTTACAAAAATCAAGCCGTTATTCACCATTGCAGAATCCGACGGATACCATCCTGGAGGCTTTGAACTTGTTGAGCTTTTTAATATGAGTTATAGCTGGAGAGGACATCATGTTATGAATGAAATTGCTCAAAAACACAAGACAGCTAAAGCGCTTTTGGAGAACATAAGAACCAATACAGAGGACTACTCATCCAACCATCTTTTAATGAATTTCACCTCAAATCACGATGAAAATTCGTGGGGTGGAACCGTATTTGAACGCCTTGGTCAAAGTGTAAAAACTTTTGCTGCTTTGTCCTATTTTCTCCCAGGAATGCCTTTGATTTACAATGGTCAAGAGTATGGATTGAATAAGCGTTTAGCTTTTTTCGAAAAAGATTTTATTGAAAAAGATAAAACAGATTTCGTTTCCTTTTACTCTCAGCTAGCAATATTAAAAAAGAAATACTCACAACTTCACGTCAAAAAGGATGTTGGTTTTTCAATCCTCAATTCGTCGAATCCAAATACGGTGGTATTTGAACGTTCTAGAAATAAAAAATCACTGTATTTTATAGCCAACCTTTCGGAGAAAGAACAGCTGATTGAAACTCCAATCACAGGCTCTTTCACATCTTTGATGGAAAATGTCGAGCTTACTCTTGAGGGCTCCATTAAATTGGCTCCTTGGGAATATCATTTTTTGAATCCGTTGAATGAATAAACCTTCAATTGCTTTTGGGTTTTTGTTAATCGTGCTGAGTTGTTCTAAACAAACCCTTCAAAACGAAGAAAATGCAATAGGTGATAATGAGAATCAAACTCCTGATTCAACAATTTCAGATACTTATATACCTGAAAGTATCCCCAATAATACTTGGTGGAACGATGTTATTTTTTATGAAATTTTCGTTCGGAGCTTTAGTGATTCTAATGGAGACGGCATTGGTGATATACAGGGTATAATTAATAAGCTCGATTATCTCAACGATGGGGATCCTTCAACTTCTTCAGACCTTGGAGTAACTGGACTTTGGTTAATGCCAATCTTTCCTTCTGAAAGCTATCATGGCTATGATGTTACAGATTATCGAAACATTAATTCTGACTATGGTACACTGAATGATTTTAAACAATTACTGACTCAAGCTCACAGCAGAGGCATTAAAGTAATTATTGATTTTGTTGGAAATCACACCTCAGATAAACACCCTTGGTTTATAGCCTCTGCCTCTGGTGAAGAAAATAAGCGTGACTGGTATCAATGGTTGGAGACCCCACCCAATTATATGGGTCCATGGGGACAAAATGTATGGCACGAACGAAACAACGCCTATTATTATGGGCTTTTTTGGGGTGGAATGCCTGACTTAAATTTTCAAAATGATGAGGTAACCAATGAAATTAAAGATATCTGTCGTTTTTGGGCCGATGATGTGGGAGTTGATGGATTTAGAATTGATGCTGTTAAACATTGGGTAGAAGAGGGTAGTAACCAAGAAAACACGACGTCTACTCTGAACTGGTGGAGTGATTTTTACGCTTTTCAAAAAAGCATTAGTCCGTCATTAATGACCGTGGGAGAGGTTTGGACCACGACTCAAAATATCTTGCCCTACACCGATAATCGATTAGATTACTGTTTTGAATTTGATTTAGCAGAAAACATTATTAATTCCATAAATGCTCAATCCGCAGTTAGCTTAAAACAAAAAGTAAATCAGGTCACCTCCAATTATACACATTCTCAATACGGCACTTTTTTAACAAATCATGACCAAAACAGAGTCTTTAATCGCTTGGGAAGTTCTTTTCCTAGAGCCAAATTAGCCGCAAGCATAATGCTGTCACTTCCAGGGATACCCTTCCTTTATTATGGTGAAGAAATAGCCATGAAAGGTGAAAAACCAGACGAAAACATTCGTCTTCCAATGCAATGGGATACTTCAGTAAACGCAGGATTTACCACAGGGACACCATGGATAACGGCTGATATAAATTCATTAGAATTTAATGTTTTGAGTATGCAACAAGACGGGAATTCCCTCTGGAATCATTATCGCAATTGGATTCAGATTAGAAATGAAAATACAGCATTTAGAAGCGGTCGGTATAAAGGTCTTGGATCCAGTCTAAATTCAGTTTTTGCCTTTTTACGCATAGATCTTTTGAATAACCAAACGGTTTTGGTAATCCATAACTTATCAGATCAACACCAATCTAACTTAAACATTAACACTCTTTCAAGTGACGTTCCCAGTGGTGAGTACGATTTAATCAATCTATCTGGTTCCAATACAATAGGAATGTTAAATTTTGATTCAAAAGGGGGTTTTAATACAACCATAAGCGATCTATCATTGGAGCCCTTCTCGTCCTTAGTTATACAACTACAAAAAAAGTAAGGGAGAGTAAAAAAATATTTTTTAGAGTTTCGATTTACCTGCTATTTATTTAATCGGTTTTTTTTATTATAACTTAAGGGTGAATTTGCACAAACCTTTTCTAGTTTAGGGTGTATCATTTAATAAATAGATTAGAGAGGATATGGATTGTCCTCATTGGTGTAAAAGAAAATAGTTAATTACCCTTCACCACCGCCACTATCACCGCCAGCAGCAGCATCTCCACCTCCTGCATCTCCACCATACATAGCGCCATAATCTCCTCCAGCTGAGGGTAGGTTATTAATATTTATTTGAAATTC
>Ga0209603_1004039_pt1 | contig 12490 bp, 10 predicted proteins | sample COGITO_mtgs_1206_FD_184812 | JGI IMG/M metagenome (GOLD analysis project Ga0209603, IMG submission 184812) | Pelagic marine microbial communities from North Sea - COGITO_mtgs_120607 (SPAdes) (version 2) | ecosystem: Environmental > Aquatic > Marine > Epipelagic ... | reverse complement strand
TCCAAGCTTCATTCTATCTCTTTCGTCTTTAACATGAATTGATGCTATACCCAAACTTTCAGAAAAACTGTCAACAGATATTAGAGGCGTTTGAAAATGTGCAGGACATGTTTTTAACATTCCAACCGGGCGTGCACTATTTGTGCTTGGCAATGGCACTCCTGCCATTTGAATGCCATTCTTAAAATACTGATTGGTAACATATTGCATAGAGATAACCTTAGTTCGTTTTTACGAAAGATTAGAAGAAATGCATTGATGTTACTAGTCTCATTACGACTATGATTGGCTAAAAAGAAAGAAATTATTTATATTATTAGAATATGTATTATTATTTATAGATCGTGCAAAAATTAAATATCTTTGGTCTCCTGATTGAATTGCGTCAAAAGGCCAGCATGTTGTTAAAATCAAATTTCCAGTATTTGAGAATATTGCTGATAATGACATTTCAGGTTTATTTGAAACTTCTGTTTTAGAAATAACATATGATTTCACCAAACCATCAGACATCATAAGTTCAATTTTATCACCAACTTTTAATTCAGACATAAATTGCATATGACTGTCTCGGTGACCTGCAAGAATTATTGGACTACTGCCTGATGAAATTCCAACGTTAGCAATACGGCCAATTCCCCATGCCATGGCTTCCCCAGACACACTATTGAGTATTACTCTAGAAATTTTTAGCCGTGGAACTTTAAGTTCCCCAATCATATAGAAATCAGCACTTCTCCAGGGCTTTGATAGCTTATTATTCTTTAAGGACTCTTGCCATGCAGCTTCTAAATAGTGCTGCCCAATAATTGCCTTTATTGGCTTGAAGCTAGACTTGGCAATGCCAAATATACCAAAAAAAATTAAGATGCAGCCAAGTGCTATGAAGAGTTTTCTATGCATTACTTTTACGCCCGAAAACAAATAGTACAGCTATTCCCACAAGCATTGAGAAAAGTGCTAACAATAATGATGCTTTCCAGTTCAATGCTGTTTGAGGAAGTGAATACATTTCAGATTTCTGCATTAAATCTGAAGACATGTACCATTCATTGTTTGAAGATATTTTTTGTAATCTTGGTGGTACAATTTCTTTATAATTATATTCAAATTGTTTGGTATCCCAACCACTTGGTATGGCAGCTTTTAACTTTTTAGTACCTACCTCAACACCGAGTGGTCGAGACGGTGTGATATCAACTGCAACCAACGATGATAAGCGAGATACCAAGCCATAGTTAAGGGCTGTTTGCAGTAACTCACTATCAATATGTGCTTTCTGATTAGCGCTTGGATTTAATACAATTCTACTGCGTTCTAGGTTTGATACCTTTTCTCTTGCCCAAAGCTTAGCAATTCCTATTTGTTTAGCACCTTGATCTAGTGGTATCTTAGCTACCCATTTTTGGTTGCCTATTTTACCTGTGATCTTTGCAATACCAGATGCATTTCTACCACGAATTGCGATTGATAAAGGATCACCCACATATAAATCTGGTAAAGGATTTGGATAAACTTCAGCTCTAAAATCCTTTGGTAATATAAGTTTTAAATCAGTTACAGCTGGGTTTTCAATCTTGCTAAATAATTCTGACATACGATTAGATATCTCATCCATGTCACCGATATGAATGTGCGACCCTCTCCCTATTTCTGCAGCCCTAGTCATAAAGAAACTATTTGGTGCAGACCCAATTCCAATAGTGAATAATCGTGCTGTCTTAAGTTCTCTATTTATAAGTGAGAACAATCTACTTTCCTGTGTTACAGCACCATCAGTTAAAAAGATTAATTGTTTAAGTACTGACTTATCAGATCTAAAGTTCATAAGAGAAAATTTAAGTGCAGGATACATTTCAGTACCCCCATCTGCCTGTAATCTGCGCACATATCTGATTGCTTTATCACGTTCTTTAGCCGTCGCATTGACAGGATTTCTCGAATAACTCGAAAAACGATCATTGAACAAAACAATATTAAATTTATCTTGTGGCTTTAAACGCTTAATTGCCAACTCCAAACCAATTTTTGATTGGCGGATTGGCTGCCCTCCCATAGAACCTGAAATGTCTTGAATAAATATTATTTCACGATCTGGTGAGTGTTTATTTTTATTTCTTAAAGGTGGGTTTAAAGTTAATAGTAGATGATCTTGTCCCGCCTGGGTTTCTTTAAATAAAGAAGTTTGTGTATCCTTATCCACTGCAGTCCATCTTAATACAAAATCCCTATCACTCGAGATAGGTTCAAGTAAACTTATTCTATGATGACCGTTGGAAAGCTTATCTATATCAACTTTATGAAAAGAACTTTTAAGAGAGTTCAATTCAAATCCTGTATTCAAATCAATAGATATTTCTACAGGATTAAAGAGTTCCTTTTCTTCAAGAATTTTTACATCAATATTTTCATTATAATCTGTATTCATTGATTGATTGGAGAAACCTGAATTTCCAAATTCGATCTTCTCTTCAATCGCATCAATATCAAACCTTGGCGCACTAACGAGTGGAACTCTTAGCTCCCAAAAACCGTCTTTGGGTAGTAGCTTAGACTGGAACTCAATCTGAACTACTACGACTTCTCCAGGACCTATATTAGCAATCTTATTGGTAAAGAGGTTTGGTTTTTGCTGCTCGATGAGTGATGTCTTTTTACCTTCAGCTTTAGCTTCTTCATAAATTACTTTTGCCTCCTGCTTTTCTTTGATGATGCCTTCAATAAACCTGTCACCAATCCGAAGCTTTAGTGTATCAACGGCTGCATTTTCTCCAATTGGAAACACATATACGCCTTCAGCCCATGTCTCACCTGTGTTTATAAAGCGTTGGCTAACGATAGTTCGACTAGAAGATCCAGCTACAGAAACTTTAATATCCGTTGAGAGTAATATTGCGGAACTTAATTCATCACCTGCGCGCATTAGTAGTTGTCCACTTTCTACTTCATCCAAATTAATTGATGGCTGTTTAGGAGAATATTCAGCCCTTAATGGACTAGAAGCCGCAAAGACAAAGAGAAGAATTAAAGTGAATCCTACCAACCCATTCTTCAAAATAATTAGTAAAGAGACAAAAGGGGACGCTATTTGCTTTCGTATTTTTCTATATTCATAGAATTCAGAGCGTTTAATTATTCTAAAAGTTATCAAGCTTAGAGCAATAATTATGAAGGAAGCAGTCATTGATTATATCCTTAAAAAGCCCCAGTGGCATAAAAAATCCACTGGGGGAAAAGTGCTGAGTGTTTATGGGGAGAAAGTACACTCAGTGAGGCCATAAGTTCGTTGTGAACTTACTGAGTATCTATTTGGCACTAAGTTTTGCAGTGAGTTTTAAGGCTTTATGAAAATAAAATGTATAAATGTGCATTAATTATGAATAAAAATATATCTTAATTATTATACATAACTAATGGAATTTAGATTTTTTATAGCTTCAAACTTCTACTGATAACTTGAAGTTGTTTTGAATCAAACTCTGCCTCTATATCAAAAAGCTTAGTATTTTTGTTATAACAATCTATGAACTTTGCCATATACTCTGAAGGTTCATATCGCCATGTTTGTATTACACCGAGCGAACTCCTATCTTCTGAGCTATCTTCAAAAGAAAAGTTAAATTTATCTGCACAAAAAAATCTTTCATGTATTTTTTTACCTTTGAACTCTAAAACGCTTTGATGCAAATCATTAAGATTATTTTTGGACTTCAAGGCATAAAAACTGATTACAAAAGGCAAATTACTTTGAAACATTTTTTTAAAACTCGCAAAATGTTGCTTAATAACTGATAAATTAAAATTTCGAAGATGTTTGCCATATATCTCTATTTCAATAGTATTATTTTCATTTTCTTTAGTTGAATAATATTTCTTAATTAATTGGTAGACAAATTCTAAGCGTTTTGCCGCTGATGTGATGTCTCTCACATTAAAAAAATAAGGGTCAATTAGTTTAAATTTCTTACTTGGCATAATTATAAAGTTTGGAATATGCTCTATAAATGCTGTTGGTGATTGAATTAACTGAACTGGGCTATGATTAAATAAATTTCTCTTTTGGTAGTCTGATAAAGTATAAATCCGACTAGACTCAGAATGGAAACTGGCTTCATCCTCAGCAATTGCTAGTGTAATTTGAGTAGTTTCTTTATTTAGTTCTTCAATTAATGATTTAATTTTATCATCTTTGAGATATACATCCTCAGGCAATGTTTTTTTTATGCATCCGTTTAATTCAAGTTTTCCTATAATTAATCTTAATCGATATTTTTCTTGCTCGCTTAATTCACTGTTAGACCATGATTTATTTTTTTTTCCTGTTCTGGTAAATGGAAAAGGGTCTAAAAAACGCCCTTTTTCAGGCCCAAATAAATGTGTAATTTTATTCGATTGCAAAACTGAAGGACAACATGCATAAATATGAACTAACGAGGTCAAAAGTCATCCTCCAAACCAAGTTCTCGATAACGTTCTGGGAAAAAATCTCCAGGCCATAAGCTATCAAAATCTCCGTCAGAATTTAAGGTTATTCTCGAAAATTCACTTTCGCTTTTATTTTTTGGTGTATCAATCACAGTTATAACAACAGAATCCCTAATAGAGACCCAAGTTTCAAGCCCTTTATTGCGTTGATTTTCAATCTTAGCATTATTAGAATTATATTTATGTGATTTAGGTTTTTTATAATCTAATTCTGTCACAACAAAATCTTCACGAGCTTCTTTTTGTCGGCGCTTTAAGCGCAAAATAATATGTTCAGAGTGGGTCTCCAAAATGAAGTTATTATTACAAATTTCAGCAGATTTTATAAATAAATCAGCTAGGTTAGCCTGCAACTTTGGGTGAAGATGCAACTCTGGTTGTTCAATAGCTATTATTGTATTTTGCCTTAGAATACTTTCAAGTACAATTGGTAAAACTTGACTGATACCATAGCCAACATCCGCTAATGACACAGACATTCCTTCTTCGTCTGTTAAAATAGCCAGAGATATATTAAATTCTTCAATGAAATTTCTTGTTATCTTATAAGGAATACCAAGTTTTTCGATCCACTCATTTAAGACTTCAATTTCGCTATCAGTACTTTGATTAATTATCGACATTACATTTTCCCCTTGCGTTCCAACAAAAGTACTTTTTTCATTTGGATTTACAAATGTAACACGATCCGGTCGTTCTCTGTGTGGACCTATTCTCACAACAGACTTAGTTATCTCACTGAAGCGATCTTGCACAATAGCGAGCATTATATATGGATGAATGGTTTTAAAGGATTTTGAGTTTGCATCTAGCAATTCAATAGTGTCCTTAATTTCAATTATACTTCTTCGATGATTATCTACTTTTTGCTTATTATTTAATAAATACGGTCTATCTGAAATATTATTAACAGTTCTAAGTATTAAATCTGATATGCTTCCAGCTTCTAAATCTTCAATTTTTAGTTCTAATTTTTGACTAAGTTTATCAGAAATAAAAGAACATTTTTCCTCGATACTATCACCAGGTAAGATCTTTCTTGTTAATCTTTTTTCCAGCATAGCAATCTGTCGATTTAAAAAAAATTGCTCTCTATTATTATTTTCTCTTTTCTTATCATTTTTAGCATTAAATTTCTTTTTCTCTGTTTTTGCGCCATCGAATTTAAGATCAGCAATTTCATTATCTATCGTCTCTAAATCTAAAGTCTCTAATCTTTTTTTCAAGTCAACCAATGACTGAGTATCTTCCTGTTCTCTTTCAGCATTCCAATATTTTACTTCAGATTCTCCAGTAAGATCTATGAACTGTTCCCAATATTCCGGATCATTCGTTACTTTAATAGATGCAAAAATTTTTGATGAAGGATTTTTTTTAAAACTGATAGTCAATATCTCAAGGTTTCTTGAAGTTATAGAAATATTTTTGATGAACCCTAAATCATCATAATGCTCTAAGTATTCTACATCTCCAATCAGCGCTGCTAAATCAATATTTTGTTTGTCAAAATTTGCTCTGTTTGTCACTTCTCTACGAGAATAGTTATTATAAACTCTAAAATCATTTCTATGAGATAAATCTGAAGGTTTAATCTGTAATTTTAAACCAAATCCAAGATAATCACTTAAATTTCTTTTTCTTTTCGATTTTGATTTGGATTTAAAATTTATTTGATCTTCTATTCTACCTAGATCTATTTCGTTACCTTTTGGTATTAACCTGCACGACAGTTTACTTTGTTTCAATAATGATAGCGCATGAATAATAGATGACTTGCCACTACTGTTAGAGCCAAGCAATAAATTTATACTTGCGAAATCTATATAATTTCTTTCTCGCCATGAACGGAAATTTGAAATAATTAGCTGATTTCCACTCATCTCATCTCTCTCTCTAGGATCATATTGTGACTTTCCTATTAGTACCTATTAACAAAACGTATAGATGCAAAATTTAATTGCAAACAATTATTTGATATTATTAGCATACTTCTAACTTCAAATTTTACTAAATTTTATTTTCAAAATAATAATTTATCTGAATAATATTAGTAAGGTTATGATATTTCAAAGTATCTTATTACTTACCTTCTTTTTCAACATATTTATTATACCAATTTTTAAAAGTTTGGTAATTTGGCAACCCAAGTAATTTATATGCTATGGACGCATTACCCCCACTTTGCTCCCTCGCCCTTATGAGATAATGCTTTGCAACTTTTGTCATAATACCCTTTAATTCTAGCTCATCACCCAGTGGCTGATTTAAGATTTCATCAACATTCTGACTTTTTTGTGGCAATGTGATGGTAGATCTAAACATGTCTTCTTCTGTTATAGTGTCACGAAGTGTGCTGAGCGCAGCACGTTTTAGTGTTGCTTCAAGTTCTAATAAGTTGCCACGCCACTGATGATTGTTGATAAAATTCTCAGCCGATGGGGAAAACCGCTTTGTTAAATTTCCCAGATCACTACCACGCATTATATTAATTGTATCGAGCATACTATTAGCAATTGTTAAAACGTCATTTTCTCTTTCAGATAAATTTGGAATTTTTATAGTAACTGCTGATAACTTATAAAATAACTGCTCACTAAATTTTTTTTCCCGGACAGCTTCCAAAAGATCTATTTTTGAAGATACCACAATCCTCGGAAACCTATTTTCTTCACTACTTTTGCTAAAGTCGTATTTTTTAAAGCCAAATATACTTTCAGACTTCTCTATATTTTCTAATAATAAAGATTGGGCAACATTATTAAGTGTGTCCACATCCTCTAAATATATTGTGCCACCCTGTGCTTTTTCAAAAAAGCTCTTTGTAAACTTATCTTCTGTTTTTCCATTCAACGAATATGTTTCTTTTGATCCAAAAAGCATTTTTTCAATATCAGTGCTTGAACCACAAAAAACCCGAACAAACTGACCACTTTTTGCATAACTTTTTTCATGAATTAACTTTGCTATCACCGACTTTTCTGTACCGATATCCCCAACAATAAACACAGGATATGAATGACCACCTGCAAGCTCTGCCTCCTCATGAATACGGAGCATTGCTGCACCTTTAAATGTAGCTCTATTATAAAATTCATTATCTTCTATAATAACTGAGTCTAAACCAGGACTTTGAGGCTTTACAATTTCACTAATGAGATCTGCACTCATGTCGAAAGGTATTATATTTTTTATAGGCCCCTTTTCATGTGAAGATGACAAACAGTTTCCTTTGTACTGTGTTTTGGAGATTATTGCCCATACAACAGCCATAGCCCATGTGCCTGAGGATAAGTTAAAAGAAATATCTAATTCGTCCTCGGAAGACACAAAATCTTTTATTGCCCCGATACTTTCTAAATAAACACTTTCTAAATTTGTTGGATCATTTAAATCAGCAGTTACGTAACCGATTTTTATTTTTGATCTTGCTTGAAGCCAATCTACAGTATCTTTACACTCTTTTTCTGTGGGTAAAGCTTCTTTTGAAGTATCGGTATTTTTAACTCCTGCTCTATCTTTCCAATTGGATATGATAATTGCATGAGTAAAATTTCCCCTCTCAATCATACTTGAAACAGGACCACCCATAGGATCTTTGTTTCGGTAAGCTTTAACATCCTGAGCCCCAAGCCATGAAAATAATACTGACATGATTCTATCTTTCCGTGAAAAAATTACTCTTTGAAGCATCTTCTTACAAATAATTTTATAAATCAATAAGTTTTTTTATACATTTTTTATAATATTAATAATTTTTAAATATAATAAATACAACAAGTTACAAGAAATCTTGTATTTTATTTAATTTTTTACTTGCTTAAGATGGTTAATTTGCTAGATATACTGCAAGAAACTCAAAAAATTTCCAAAAGGATGCAAGAATGAACACTGATCAAGTCTCAAACAAAAAAATGGATAATGATAAAATCAACAAAGCCATCCATTCACTTGTGTTGAAGCTACTTGATAAAGACGTAAATGCTGGTCGCATTGCAGCCTGCCTGACACATCATGCAACAAGACTATGCTTTGCTGCATGTGATGATCAAAAGGTCATTTTTAAAACTATTCTGGGAGCAGTGCTTAACAGTATGCCTGAGGGAGAAGACGAATTTGATAAGAAGTTGAATGATCAAATTACTCATCACCATGAAAATGGGTTGGACAATTAAGGAAAATAAAATGTCAAATTCAAAAGTCATGAACCAAAAAGGTGTAGAAATGGACAAATCATTTATTGAGCTTCAAACTGTTATTTGTCAGTCTTGTGGTGCTGAAAATACACTATCAGACACGTTAAATGCGAGTGCATTTGAAGCGATAACTAAAAACGCTAAAATGGCGGCAAATAATGAATATGAAGAACTTTTAAAGATAGAACGAGATCGTTTACAGCAAGAAGCTAAAATAGATGCTGAAAAATTTAGCCAGAATAAATTGAAAAGCTTAAGCGAAGAGTTGACAGAGATATCAGCTAAAAAAACCAAATTAGAAATTGAAAATGCAAAATTTACGGCTATTCAAGCATCAATGCAGCAAAAAATAGAATTAGAAAGTGAATTAGCTGCAACAAAAGCTGTGAACAAGGCACGCGCAGAATTTGCTTTGGGTGAACAGGAGCAAAAAGAAGAAATTAACCGACTTAAATCCTCTATCGCAAAGCTTAAAGATACAAGCAATGCTGGATCATCACAACTTACAGGAGAAACTGGTGAGTTGTTAATTGAAGATCGGCTTCGAGAGCTATTTCCACGTGACTTAATTGAAGAGATTAAAAAAGGACAAAATGGAGCTGATTGTCTATGGAACATACGAACCAATGGTGGCCGGTTGGTGAGCAAAATATATTTTGAATCCAAAGTTACTCAATCTTTTCAATCTGCTTGGACACAAAAACTTAAAAGTGATATGGTCGAAAAAGGGGCTTCTATTGGTATAATTGTAACCAAATCTATGCCAGATAATCAAGAAACCTGTGGACTTAGAGATGGAGTATGGATTTGTGGGTTTCATGAATTCGAGACTTTAGCTAAAGCAATGCGCCAGGCGCAAATTGATCTATCCAGAACACTCACTCAAGAAGCAATAAAAGAAAGTAAATCTAATGATTTATTTGACTTTGTTGTTGGTCATGAATTTTCAGGAATAATGGAAAAAATTCTTCGTCCAATTTTTGAACAACAAGAGTTATTGGAAAAAGAAAAACGTTCAATGACACGCATCTGGAAAGCCAGAGAAAAACACATACATAATTCAGTTGATGGAGCAAGTCTACTTGCTGGTCAGTTGGAGGTAATTCTTGGTGCCTCAGTGGTTAATCAAATTGGTTTTGAGAAATTCGATGTACTTGAAATAATAGAAGATAAGGAAGCAAATAATGCTTAATCCAAACAAAAAATTAAATGGCATCAAATTATTAGAAAAAATAAAAGCTGAACTTGGAGACGCACTAGAACATCAAGGTATATCTGATATGGATCTTTTTTTAGCTGCTCAGCAATTAATTGATATATCACGCACAGAATATATCGAACCTGACTTTCGCGATCAGGCTCAGAGAGCAGGGTATTTTAGTCACGCTGTAGATACTGCGATTACAAAGATGCAATCTACATTATGGCGCAACGAAGTTGTTGGCTGGCATGACGAGGATGACTCAATGCGTTTTCAAGACAAGGTGTCAGAAGCATTAACTACAAGACGAAGAGATTTGGAAGTGGAGAGATTTTATGCCTAATTACCGTAGCTCAGACGCAATGCGTGAACACATGCTTGATGGAAACCTTTTATCAATGCTTGAAGCAGCAATTCTTTTTGGTGTTGGAAATCCTAATGCAGAAATTACTAGAATGAAAAAAGCTGGTTTTTCGATTAAATCAAGACGCGTACCTATGACAAAAATTTTAATGCGGACAAACAAGTTCGCACAATGCAAACCGCCAAATGATCTCCCTCATAAGGAAATTTTAATGACAGAATATTGGATTGAGCAATGAAGCGCTTCTTCAATCAGTATCAGCGACAACTAATTCGAATTATGTCTGGCAATATCTGTGCAATTTGTGGTGATAAATTAAACGATGATTTCCACGCGGACCATAAAGTCCCATTTATTCAAAATGGGAAAACAATCTTAGCCAATGGGCAAGCTCTTTGCCCTCGCTGTAATCTAAAGAAGGGCTCCAAGCTCTAACCAAAACTAAAACTTAAAACTCAAAACGCAAAGTTGCTTTTGCGAACAAATAAGTCTTGCCTATTGAAGGGAAAAAATATGCTTAAATTAAGACCTTGGCAAAGTGAATGTAAAACAAAAGCCATTGAATGGTTTAATGCAGGAAACCGCACATTTTTAATGGATGTCGCGCCAGGTGGAGGCAAAACTAAAGCTTCCTGTGTAATCGCAAAAAAGCTCTTAGAGGTGGGAGAAATTGACTGTGTAATCGCAATTGCACCTAGAAGATCAGTTGTTCATCAATGGGCTGAAGATTTCCAGGCAATTTGTGGACGAACTATGCTACAAATTACAGGTAATGATGAAGATCTTTCAGCTTATGGAGGTGTTGATTTTGCTATAACTTGGAGCGCGCTAGGGGACGCTTCTGCAGCAATATATAATATATGCAAGAACAAGAAAGTCTTAGCAATTTGTGACGAACATCATCATGCAGGTAGAGATGCAGCATGGGGAGATGGTGCAGATAATGCATTTTCGAAAGCTAAACACACAATGGTATTAACAGGTACACCTGTACGTTCTGATGGTTCTGAGACAGTATGGATGTCATATGATGGTCAAGGCAAAATAAATCATCCAAAAGCTGGAACATATACACTATCATATGGTGCAGCTGTAGATCTTGGATATTGCAGGCCCATCACTTTTCATAGACATGAAGGTAATTTTACTGTTGTGTTTGATGACGGAGATACCACACAGGTATCTGGTGCAGCAGAAGCGCCAAAAGACCTTAAAATGCAGCGAATTCCTGCGCTAAAGCGTGCACTTGATTTCTATAAGTTAGCATGTACGCCTATTTTTGATAACCATGGGCAACCCTGTATCCGTTCTTACCAAGCAACTATGCTTGAGTGGGGCATACAAAAACTTGATGATTTACGTCTTAATATGTCTAATTCGGGGGGATTAGTTATAGCTCACAGCATTGAAATGGCAGAATATATGGCAGACCTTTTACAAATCCTTGAGGGTGAACGTCCATTTATTGTTCACAACCAAATTGCTAATTCTGATGCAAAAATTAAAGCATTCAAATCCAGCACCAATCGTTGGTTAGTATCAGTTGGAATGGTTTCAGAAGGTGTTGACATACCTCGTTTAAGAGTTTTGGTTTATCTACCTTTTGCTCGTACAGAATTAGCATTTCGCCAAGCAATGGGGCGTGTTGTGAGGAATAATGGCCCAGATGATGATACACGAGCATATGTTATTATGCCTGCACATCGAATTTTTGATGAATATGCAAAGCGAGTAGAACTTGAAATGGGGCCAAAACATAGCGCTGATCCAGGCGCTCCCCGAACTAAGGTTTGCCCTGTGTGTAGCACACAGTGCAATGTGTCAGCTCATGCATGTCATGAATGTGATGAAGAATTTGCACTAGGCAATTATCGACAAAAATCTTGTGATGAATGCGGAAGTCCAAATCCATTTGGAGCCAAAGAATGTGTGGCATGTGGATGTAGTTTTACTCAAGATTTTTCAGTGCATTTGAATGAGGCATTACGACATGGTGCGATTGTACGGGGAATGGAGGTTGAAGAAGATGAAGTAATTCTTGGTGAGACACTTGCCCCTGAACTTAAAAAGAAAGTTTTACGCAGTGGTGATGAGTTTCTCGTGAACTTATTAAAAACTGTCCCGGAAGAGAGTTATGGCCGTCTTGCTAGAATGATGGGAGAAATAAAATGATTTGTATTAAAATATAGCTAGTTGCAAAACAATGGCCACATTTCAAAATATAATATCTTCGTCAAATAAAAACTA
>Ga0209603_1004037_pt1 | contig 12492 bp, 11 predicted proteins | sample COGITO_mtgs_1206_FD_184812 | JGI IMG/M metagenome (GOLD analysis project Ga0209603, IMG submission 184812) | Pelagic marine microbial communities from North Sea - COGITO_mtgs_120607 (SPAdes) (version 2) | ecosystem: Environmental > Aquatic > Marine > Epipelagic ... | reverse complement strand
CAGTTTTTTATTTCTTAATGGTAAGTAGTGATACAACGCTAGAGTTTTATTTATATTACTTGTTACTTGGGGTGTCAGTCCTCTTAACAGCATTTAATATTTCTCATGACGCCTCTCATGGAGTTGCTGTGAAAAGTAAATTTTGGAATAAAATGTTGTTTTCATTAAGTTTTAATTTACAAGGAAACAACGCTTATGTTTGGGGGAAGAATCATAATGAGTCACACCATTTATATACAAATGTTGAAGGAAGTGATATAGATGTTTTAAATAATCCAGTTTTAAGAATGACTGTAAATCAACCGTTAAAGTGGTTCCATAAATATCAATTTCTGTACATACCGGTTTTAAGTTTGCTTTATTCTTTTAATTGGTTTTTTATCAGAGAATTTTTAATGATTTTCCGGTCTTCCAGCCGAACAATCTCTATAAGTATTCCTCTAGTTGAAGTTTTGAAATTAATTCTGTTCAAGTTACTTTATTTAGGTTATATGATATTTTGCCCTCTTTACTTTTTAGATGTCGGCTTGTTGAATGTTATTTCGGCGTTTATGTTAAATCATTTTATTGTATCAATAATATTTACAGGTGTTTTAGGAGTGTCACATTTATCGGATTACGTACAGCATCCACAGCCAGATGCCGAAGGAAAGCTTTCTATGAGTTGGCCTACTCTTCAAATGGTAACCTCTGTTGATTATAATGTTAAAAGTCGATTTTTAAATTGGACGCTTGGTGGCTTTAATGCGCACGCAATGCACCACATTTTACCCAATGTAAGTCATGTACATTATCTTAAAATTCTTCCAATATTCATAGAAACAGCACAAAAGCATAATGTTCCTTATATGAAGATGTCATATGGGCAGGCAGTCAAATCCTATTTTAGATTTCTGTATAAAATGGGCCGATCTAAATCAATTAATCCAAGAAGGTATGAAAGCTAAGCACGAAAGTATACAGTCACATAGTAATTTGTATGATTCAATTTATCATGAAATTAAAGAGAAGATAAATTTTGATAAGAAAAAGGAAAGCATGTATTTCCTCTTAAAAGGAATTTTTTATTCCGGTTTATTGTTCTTTTCTTACATCTCACTCTATCTTATTTCAAACCCAGTTTTATTTGTTTTAAACTTCATTCTAATTGGGTATAGCATTGTGTTTTTGTGTTTCAATTTCGCACATGATTTAAGTCATCATGCTATTTTTAAAAATGGTCGTCTAAATAATTTTCTATTTGAGTGTATATATACAATAGTAGGAGCCCATCCTGAAGCATGGAAAAAAAGGCATACAAAATCTCATCATTTTGCACCCAATGTTGAGCATTTTGATACCGATTTGGCAATTACTGATATAATTAGAGTACTACCACATTCCCAAAAAAAGTGGTACCATAGATATCAGTACCTATATGCCCCAATTGCATATACAACATATACTATTTATTGGGCTGTATTAAAAGATTTTATAGCATTAAAGAAGTTCTCTCCAGAAAAGGGGACACTGAGAAAAGTGTCTTATTATTCTAAATTTGCTTTTTGTAAGCTGTTTTACTTTACATACCTTCTAGTCTTTCCTGTAATTTTTTCAAAACAAGATGCTAGACTTGTGCTACTGGGATTTCTTTTAATGCATTTAGTGCAATCTCTGTACATTCTTTTTACTTTTTTTATAACGCACCATGTAGAAAAAGCTAATTATCCAGTAGCGAATGAAGAAGGCGTTATAAATACATCATGGTTCATGAATCAAATTAAAAGTTCCAATGATTTTTATCCTTTTAGTAATGTAGCAAACTTTATTTTTGGAGGCGTAAACAATCATATTGCACACCATTTGTATCCGCATATTAGTCATTACTATTATCCACAAGTGAACAAAATTTTGTTTCATAGATTAAGAGAATCTGGAATAGAACCCAATGTAAGCACTTATTTAGGAGGAGTTATATCACACTTGAAACATTTGAAAAATATGGGTAAATGATTATGCTAAATATATTTTTAAAGGTTATACTTATTTTTTTATCTGCTGATTTTTTAACAGGAGTTTATCACTTTACAGTTGATACTTACGGTGTTTTAAATAGTAAATTCTTCAAAAATTCTGTAGATCCTCTTTTATTACATCATGTAGATCCTTTATTTATAACTACACAGTCCTATTGGCAAATAAATGGCGGCATGTATGTTTTTTCTTTCCTTATATTTTTCTTGAGTTTATTTTTCGGAATTCAATGGGAATTATGGCTTTTACTTTTGTTTTGTTCGAATGGGAACTCGATTCATAAATGGTCACATGCTAAGTATGAAAATATCCCTAAAATTGGGAGGATACTTCAAAAATTAAGTTTAATACAAACTAAAGCACATCATGCAAAGCATCACATGAATTCATTCAAAGGGAATTACTGTGTAATGACTAATTATTTAAACCCAATTCTAAGTACTATTAAGTTTTGGGAATTAATTATTTTATCCCTTAAAACAATAGGTTTAAAACCTGTTGAAGTTTACAAACAATTACCTAAATAAATTTATATGGAGAACGATTTTGCTATTGTAATTGGTTGGCCAAATACTTTTTGTAAACAGCCTGGGTTTTGGTTCGATTCTTTAGGTGGTTTTTTAGGTATGAATAAAAATGGTTTTTATAAAGTAGGCCATTCGGCTGTTGTTTTAGTTGATGTGAAAAATAAGAAATGTGAATATTTTGATTTTGGTAGATATCACGCTCCCTTTAAAAAGGGGCGTGTTCGAAATCAGGATACAGATCCTTTATTAAAAATAAAAACGATTCCAATTTTTTCTGCAGACCAAGAGAAACTTTTAAATGTTGAACAAATTTTGGAGGAGCTTCAAATGAATGAAGAAATACATACCGAAGGAAAAATAATTTCCTCGTATTTAAAACTAAGTTTTAATCTAGCTTACAATGAATGTAAAAAATTGCAGATCCTCGGAGTAATTGATTACGGCTTATTTAATTCTTCTAAATATAATTGTGCAAAATTTGTTCACCAAGTAGTTTTAGCAGGGAAACCTAAATGGATAAATCGTTTTAAATTATCTTGTTTTGTACCATTAATCCCTTCAACAAAATCAAATGTTTTTGTATTAAAGCATAAAAAGTCTTTACCTCATAAGCGTTTAGGTGAATTGTTTTATCCTCGAAAAAAAGTATCTAATAGGTTTTTGAAAAATGTTTTAAAGGAGCCTCCTAGGTCTAACTCTGTTAATAAAAACGCACAATGGTTAGGTGGGGAGGGTGTAGGTGGCTGGTTTGGTCTAGAAGTATTAAATCAACAATACCGTGTCTCAAGATGGACGGACTCAGGTTTGTTAGTTAGTGAGGCTGAGTATGAAGTAGTTGGAGATAGTGAGTTTTTCTACGGTAAGAAATATACTATTGGTTATCCATCAAACAGTCAAGTTGTAACCTTTTTGCAAAATGGTAAGTCATTTAGATTTGAGATTAAAAATTAAGGTTTTTAAAAAGTGTTGTCAAATTCAAGAAAAGGTACTGTCTTAACAATTAAACCGCTTACAATTGATTATCAGCATCTTACATTTTAAGTAAAGTAATAGAAACAAAAAAGTTACTGATTTTTAGCGACTTAATTTGATGTGTGGAGGTTACGGAAAGGTAATGCGAACTTTTTTATTGAGGATTTACAGTTAATCCAAAAACAGCAAGAATACTATAAAGCGCTTTTTGATGGTGATAAAGAAAGAAAGTCTACAAAGTTCATTGAATACATGCTTTCGATTATTGATTCTTCATTAGCTGAGTTGTTGAATTTTAAAAATAGAACCTTAACTCAAATTGATCGATTGGAGTATTTTTAGCGTTAGAAACAAGTGTTTTTTCTCGAAAAGATTATATGTTGGTATTCAAGGATATTTCTTCTGTAACAGCAAGTAGAGATCTAGCTAAAGGTATAAATCTTAAATTGTTTGAAAAGGAAGGGGATAAAGTGAAAACGATTTACCGATTGATTAAAAGGTAATTTGATAATCTATTAGATTGTAGAAAGTATAAAACAAAAAAAAGCAAACGAATTTCGTTTGCTTTTTCAAAAATCGGAGGTTACGGGAGGTGAATTGAACTTTTTGATAGAAGATTTACGCCGTTTGATGATCGATAGAGATGCCTGTTAGGTTGCAAAATAAAGAATGAAGCCTATGGCAGATATATGCTAGGCCTAGATTATCATGCATCTTTTAAAAGGAAGTTAAGCACCTAATTGATGAGGATTCTAACTAAATCTTCATTGATATAGTAATTAGACTTACCAACTTTTTGCTTTTTCAAAACTCCATCTTTCGCTAACTTATTCAAATAACCAGAGGCGGTTACTCTGCTTACATTTAAATCGGTTACTAGGTATTCAATTTTGGTATAAGGCTGTTTAAATAAATGATTTAGTAAATCCTGACTATAGAATTTGTAATTAGTCCTTAAAACATTTTTCATGGTTGACATTTGAATTTTTATCTCACGTATCAAATCACATGTTTCATTGGCGATTTCTTCAACTCCTGTAATCATAAAAATCAACCAAGATTCCCAATTTTCTTCATTTCGAATCTCTTGAAGGTGTTTGTAGTATTCACTTTTGTGCTTAATTATATATCGACTTAAATACAAAATCGGAATTTCTAACAATTCGTTTAGTACTAAAAAAAGAATGTTAATTATTCTACCCGTTCTCCCGTTACCATCATAAAAGGGGTGGATACTTTCAAATTGAAAATGGATAATAGCCATCTTTGTTATTGGATCGTAATCTGTTAATGATTGATCATTGATGAATTGCTCCAAATTATTCATTAATAATATAATCTCCTGACCATCCTGAGGAGGGGTGTAAATTACTTCACCCGTTCTTTGATTTTTTAAATTAGTTCCTGGAACTTTTCTAAACCCGGCATTGTTCTTTTCTAAAACCTCTTGAAGTTCAATGATATTATTAGAGGTTAAAACATCATTTTTTTTTACTAATTCAAACCCTCTTTTTAACGCTGAAACATAATTTTGCACTTCTTTAGCTGCCGGTGAAATAGCTTTTTCTAATTGTAAATTGGAACGATACAATTCATCATGAGTGGTCACGATATTTTCCACTTCTGAACTATCTTTTGCCTCTTGAAGAATTAAAGAATTAATTAATATATCCTGTCTTGGAATACTTTGAGCCACTCCTTTTAGTTCAGCCAAAGCTCTATGAGCCCTCGTTAGTCTCTTAAGAACTAATTTTGTTTCAACATCGACTTCAAAAGGTAATTTGTTTAATTTCCAGTTCATAATATATAATCTGTTTTTTCTTTATACAATGTGGATTTCGTGTAAAGATATTTAATTATTCTTTACATGTTTTACGAATGTGTAAAGTTTTTTAGATTTTCTTTACATAAATATGTGTTATCGTCACAAAAAATGAGTTATTGGGACATACTATTCAAGCAGAAGAAAAATAAATACACATTGCACCAAAGTGCAGATCGAATCTCTTCACCAAAGTAAAACAAGAAGTTATCAAAATAATCAAAAAATTGAAAACAAATAAGTCGCTGAAACCAGTGAGCAATTTAATCTTTGAAGTCCAACGGGAATCGAATTCTTTTCGCATGTAAATCAATTACTTACGTAAAGTAAAAAAAACAGTGGATAAAATAAAACCCTAGCTATCTGAACGATAACAAGGGTTTTAAAGTTTTTGTGGAGTCGGCGGGAATCGAACCCGCGTCCAAAAAAGGAATTAAAGTGATTTCTACATGCTTAGAAAACAATTGATTTTCGACTGTAGCCTGGGTATTTTCGCCCGAGATACAGCTTATTCTGTTAATTTCGGAATATTACCCAGATGTTAATATTCCTAGTTCAAACTCGTCAATGCCCCGATTAGTAAAGTTGTTGAACAAAAGATTACCCGGAACAGTTAGTTCTGTACCTAGTACAGAATCAAGCTTTAAAGTCTTGGACTTATTAAGCAGCTAACGCGAAATGATTTTCGTCGTTTAAAAGTTAAGTATCCTGAATTAACGAGCATAGAAACCAAAGCTCGACATGCTTACAAATTAATTACACTCCCTGTCAAAACCAGTCGACCCCAATAAAAAAAGAACTTTAAACAAATATACGTCAATTTGTGGGCACGTGCTGAACGAATTTGACAATTTAATTTTGGACTTTTTGGCAAGCAATTGAACTGTTTAACAAAACATCCTTTTTTATAAATTTATTGAGGGTTTGACTTTTAGTTTTAATATGCTGAATTGATTAATTTTGAATTATTGGTTTCATAATTTGAAGAGGTACTTTTCTTATCCCAAATTATCCCAATACAATTTGTTAAAAAAATAATTCAATAGAACATGTATCCCGATTTATTTAGGTTGGAGTACATGTGCGTGAGCTTAAAAGAATATTAGTTTAGTCAATTTCACCTAAATTGAAAGCATATTGAATAATATTAGCCCCCATTTTAAAAGCGTTTTCACGTGTTTTTGTGTCATCGTTATGTACTTGACGATCTTCCCATCCATCACCTAAGTCGCACTCATAAGTATACAAGAGAACTAATTTACTTTCATAAAACAATCCAAATGCTTGAGGCGGTTTGTTGTCATGTTCATGAACTTTAGGGAGTCCATTTGGGAATTCATATTTCTGATGAAAAACTCCATGCGTAAAAGGAAGTTCAATTAACGTTTGGTTAGGAAATACTTTCTTCAATTCTCTTCGGATGAACTTGTCCATTCCATAATTATCATCGATATGTAAGAAGCCACCTCTTTGAAGGTACTTTCTTAAATTAGCGGCATCATCTCCTGAAAAAATAACATTTCCATGTCCGGTCATATGAATGAAGGGATAGTTAAATATTTCTTTGCTTCCAACATCAACATGATCTGTAATTGGATTTATATTAGATTCTATGTTTTTATTACAAAATTCAACTAAGTTTTTTAAAGAGGTAGGGTTAGCATACCAATCGCCGCCACCGTCGTATTTTAAAACTGCCAGTTTAAAGGTTGAGTTCTGCATAAATCCCAAGCTAATTCCTAAAATAAGAATTGAACTAACTATTATTTTAAAGCTAAGCTTCATAACCTAAGTTTACTGTTGTGCAAGCAACTAAACCTGCTGTTTCGGTTCTTAATCGGGATTCTCCCAATGAAATTGGTTGAAATCCGTTTTTCAAAGCTAACTTAATTTCGTCTTTAGAAAAATCTCCTTCAGGGCCAATAAGTAATAAGGTTTCTTTTTGAAATGCTAACGATTTTAAAAGTACTTTTTCTTCTTCGTTACAATGTGCAATTAACTTTTGTGGAACATCTAGCGATAATACATCCTTAAGTGGTGTTAATTCGTTTAAAATAGGAAAATGATAGTTTTTACTTTGTTTACATGCTGAAACTATAATTTTTTCCATGCGTTCAGTTTTTAAAACCTTTCTTTCTGAATGAAAACATAAAATAGGGGTTATTTTTTGAATCCCTATTTCTGTGCATTTTTCTAAAAAGAATTCAAAACGATCGATGTTTTTAGTAGGTGCAATCGCAATGTGTAATGGAGGTGTAATTGCGCTTGTTTTGGTGTTTTTAATAACATTAAACTCACATTTTTTTTGATGAGCAACTGTAATTACACATTTTAACAGTTCTCCTTCGCCATTGGTGATGTTAATTTCATCTCCAATACTTTTTCTTAAAACCTTAATGCAGTGCTTACTCTCGGTCTCGTTTAAGAAACCTGAATTGATTTCGGCAGTGCTCGCTGTGAAAACTTGCATGTTACTAAGTTAATTGTTTCGTTTTAAGTTTAAAATGGATAATCCTTTTTAAATTTGTAATTCACAGCGAAAGGCATAAAAGCATTTCGAAATTGGCTTATGAGGATTAGTGGTTTTTCAATGGTAAAGAATGCGGATAAATTATATTATCCTATCAAAGAGGCAATCGAATCAATTCTTCCTATTTGTGATGAGTTTGTATTAGCGTTAGGAGATAACGATGAAGACGATAATACGCGCGCTTTGGTAGAAAGTATTAACTCTCCTAAGTTAAAAATAATTCATACAGTTTGGGATTTAAAAAAGTATCCAAACGGAATGGAAAATGCACATCAAACAGATCTTGCTAAAAATGAATGTACTGGTGACTGGGTTTTTTATGTTCAGGCTGATGAAGTGGTACACGAGCAAGATTTACCTGCTATTAAGGCAAGATGTGAAGAGTTTAAAGATGATCCTGAAGTAGAAGGTTTACTATTTAAGTATAATCACTTTTGGGGAGACTACAATCATTACCATACGATTCATGGTTGGTACAAGAATGAGATAAGAATTGTGAAAAATGATCCAGATATACATTCTTGGGAAAGCGCTCAAAGTTTTAGACGGATTCCAAATTTTGATGGAATAAATTATAGGGTTCAAGAGGGAGCCCATAAGTTGAAGGTTGCAGCTGTAGATGCTTACATATATCATTACGGTTGGGTTAGACCACCTGAATTGATGCAGAAGAAAAAGAAATCGTTGGATACAATTCATAAAGGCGTGGAAACAGCTGAGGAAAAGTATAAAACGTTGGAAAATGAATTTGTGTATGGTCCTTTGGATAGAGTAGCTACTTTTAAAGGAACTCACCCTGCAGTTATGAAGTCTAAATTAGCTGATTTCTTTTGGGCGGATAAATTAAATTACTCTCGTGAGTTAAAACATCCAAACGATAAGAATCACAAACACATTAAGTTAAAGTATCGTTTTGTCACCTTTTTAGAAAATATAATTGGAAGGGAAATAGGTGGTTTTAGAAATTATATATTAATTCGGAAATAATTATTGGAAAGCATCAAATTCATCCAGCATTATAGCATACTCGCGTTTGTATTTTCCTTGAAGGAAATCAAACTCGTTAGTGATTTTGTTTTTCCCGAAAGCACCACCTGAGAACATCCATTTAAAGAAGTTACTTACTTCTTCGGGTTTTGAAGTGCTTAGCTCATTAAATAATTGCTTGGGATATTTCTTAATTATCGTGACAGCTTCATCATAAAACTTCTTGGTGCTTTTGCCCGCAACGCGCATATCTGTTTTTTGAGCGAAGCGAATAAATAATAAAAAATAAGTGGTTCTACCTGTGAACCTTTCCTGAAACAAAGTGGAGATGTACCTTTTGGCTTCTTTTTTTAAGTTTTTTTCTTTTACATCAGCGCTGAAGAATAATTCTAATTCTGTACCACTTTTAGGAAAGCGATTAATAAATTTTCTTCGGTGGATTGAGTTTTTAAAATTATGCATCATTAGATGATAGGATTCTCTTAACCTCACCGTTTCATCTTGTAATTCTTGCTTATCAATCTCCAGAAAGAAATTTTCTTTAAACTGAGCCTTAATGTGAAAACTATATTCTTTTAAGGAAATGGGATGAAAGTATTTGTTTCTATTCCCTGCCATTACTGTGAAGGTGCCAATTTTTGGAAGGGGTAGGGTATACTGACCTAAATTATCTGTTTTAGTTTGCGCAATAACTTCACCTTTGTCCCAAATTTGAACATAGGTGTTTGTGATTGCAATTCCTTGTTTGGAGTTAACTTTACCAATTAATTCAAATGTTTTGGGCTCAAAACTAAATGATAATGAGATAATTATAATTATGAAAATAGGTAAAGCTTTTCTCATAGATTTGGTACGAGTTTAAAGTATTTTGGTTTTATGAATTTTTAATTGTTGAAAATTCCTTTTTACTTAGTGTGATTAACTTGCCAAAATCTTCATATTTGCACGGTGGAATATGCAATTGTAGATATCGAAACAACGGGTGGTTACGGTGTAAAGAATAAGATCACTGAAATAGCTATTATTATACATGACGGTGATTGTGAAATTGAACGTTATTCAACATTAGTAAACCCTAAAGGTTATATCCCACAAAAGATAACTGCCTTAACCGGTATTACCAATGATATGGTTAGTGGACAGCCTGAGTTTCATGAGGTAGCGAAAAAGGTTTGGGAACTTACCGAAGACCGAATTTTTGTTGCGCATAATGTAAGTTTTGATTTTAACATAATTAAAAACGAATTTGCTGAATTAGGGGCAAAGTTTCAACGTAAAAAATTGTGTACAGTGCGTTTAGCACGGAAAGTGTTTCCAGGTAAAACAACTTACAGTTTGGGTAAATTGTGTGAAGGACTTGGTATTCCATTACAAAATAGACATCGAGCTTTAGGTGATACTGAGGCTACCGCATTGTTGTTTAAATTGATTTTGAAGGAGAATGGTGCTGAACAATTGGAGAAAGAGCTTGAAGCTTTAAATAAAGAAACTAAATTACCACCTAATCTTAACGCCAAGGCTTACGAGGCTTTACCTGAAAAAACGGGGATATATTATTTTTATAATACCAATAAAGAGGTGATTTATGTTGGTAAATCAAAGAACATTAAAAAAAGAGTAACACAGCATTTTAATAGTGGAGATAAGTCTTCTAAGGCGAGTAATTTATTACATGAGATTGCTGACGTTACTTATGAAGTCACAGGTTCGGAGTTAGTTGCGCTTTTAAAAGAATCTGAAGAGATCAAAACTCTTTTACCTAAATTTAATCATGCTCAAAAAAGGATTCGGTTTAATATTGGTATTATCCAATATAAAGATCAGAATGGTTATGTTCGGTTAGGACTTGATAAAGGTTCAGCTACTAATATTCCTTCTTATTTAAAGTTTAGTTCTAAATCGGACGCCCAACGTTTTTTACAAAAGATTGTTAATAAGGGAGTGCTTTGTCAGAAAATGGTTGGCTTGCAAACAGGTAAGGGGAGTTGTTTTGAAAAGCAATTGGGAATGTGCAGAGGGGCTTGTGTTAATGAGGAAACTGCACTTTCGTATAACGCTAGACTTAAAAAAGTACTTGATTCGTTTTCATTGTCAAGTGATAGTTACTTGATTAAAGATGAAGGTCGAGACATTGATGAATATTCAGTTATTTGGGTTCAAAACGGAGAGTATCAGGGTTTTGGGTTTTTTAACTACGATATTCATGATTTAGAAACAATTAAAGAGTCGATTAAAAAGGTGAAGAACAATCGTGATGTAATTGGAATCATTAAGGCCTTCCTAGTGAAACAAAACCTCCAAATTATTCAACTTGAAGATTCTACTCCTTCAGGAATGTTATTTTAATTTTTAGTTAATTATAAAACCGATTTTAACAAATCTTTTAAAAGAGCCTCGTCGTTATCTTTTGCTCTAACCAATTTGTTTTGATCGTTTGTTTCAAATAATGCAAAATTAACTTCAAACAATTTGATATTGTTTTCCGCTAAATAAGCAGATTTTCTTTCTTGATAAACCTTACGTTGTTCTTCTCTTGTAACGCCACTTACTGTAAGTTTTTGAGACTTATCTTTTCCTTTTTTTGGAGGAATAGACTTTTTATTTACAATTTCGATTACTAGGTTTAAGTTCGTGTAGTAAGCATCTAAAGGAAGTTTTGTTTGACTAACTTTGTCTTTGTGAAAATCGCCCAAAAGGTCATCAAACGTAAATTGTTTTCTTGAAACCTCTTTTAGTAATTCATCACATAATTCAATAAGATAACTGTCATCACTATTTGAACTAGAAACTTTCCTAATCGTGTTTTGAGGAGGAAGGTTGCTGGATTCCTTCGGCGTGAATTTTCCACCCTCACGAACCAGGTACCAGTAAATAGCTTCTTCTTTTTTTTCAGCGTGAACAGATGGGATTTTGGATAATTCTTTTGCAAAATGTAAAGTTGTAAGCACTTTTCTAAATGGCATCCCTTTTTTTACATCCTTTGCAAAAACACCAGCCAAAACTAAATCAGCCATGATTGCTTTTATTGGAATCCACTCTGTGTCAATATTGGTATTGAAGTAGTTTGTAATTACTTCATTTATTTTTGAAATCATTTCCTCACTCATGCGACAAATTTACACATGATATTTAACACATAGACGTTAGTTCTACTTTTAATTAATAGGAAACTTAGAGCGTTTATTTAAAAATCTGCAGAGTGATGTGGTTTCGTGAACGCTTCAACTAAGTTTAGTGCTGTCAGATTACCAAGAATCCTAGAGTTTTAAATATGTAAAATGATTTGTTTGTTAAGTTTGTTTTTGGGTTGGGTCCTTCACAGATAGGAACGACTGTGGAATCATTGAGTATGACTTTTTTTAAAGTATTTAATTTGTTGCATAATTTTAAAGTTCCCTCGCTTTGCTCTTAATGAAGTGATGGGTTACATGAATAGGATTTATTAAAGAATTAGCTTGGAACGATTAACAATCGTAGATGTGTGAAAGTATTTAATTATCGTTTTCTTCTTTTTTGCGAAAGAGTTCTTTAAAAGAATTAAAGCTTTTTTGATAAGCAGCTCCTAATCCAAAGGTGGTTGTGGTTTGGTTGCTTAATGCAGCATCATTTGTTGTTTTATGGTATGCTTTAGCTTTTAATGC
>Ga0209603_1004036_pt1 | contig 12493 bp, 5 predicted proteins | sample COGITO_mtgs_1206_FD_184812 | JGI IMG/M metagenome (GOLD analysis project Ga0209603, IMG submission 184812) | Pelagic marine microbial communities from North Sea - COGITO_mtgs_120607 (SPAdes) (version 2) | ecosystem: Environmental > Aquatic > Marine > Epipelagic ... | reverse complement strand
TACTGCAGTTGGCATGAACAGCGCAGCCGAAACAATGTCGTCTCTCACGCCGTCGAAGAGGCAGAAGAACGGTACCTTACCTCGCGGCAAGATGTCCTTCCGACCGGTAGAGAATGCAGCTCCTGCTGAAGCTCACGATGGAGGGACTGAAGCAGCGTGCTCTCACGCTGGAGGGTCGCACTCGTTCCCTCTTCGCGACGGGGGGCGGCGTGCCCCTGCATGTGCAGAGTGCCCTCGCCTTCTGTGGTCGTCCCCAGGCCGCCAGCTGCATGTGCGCCGCTCTCATACGGTTGCGAGCCGCCTCCATCCACGGCGGGGGCGAGGGGCGAGGAGGCGAGAGATGGCACCGCGAGGGACTGCTCCACCTGTCGGCCGCCTCCTGCCGCCGGCGGGATGGCCGCTGCCGCAGCCTCTGCTGCCTCTGTGACGCTCATTCTCGCTGCTGCACTCGCTGCTGCGCCTTGCGGAGGCGAGCGCGCTCTGGCTGCGCCCCCTGTCAACACCTGTGCGGCCGTCGCGATGGCGTTGGTGAGCGAAGGGGGGCACGTGATGTGCCGCCGCTGTGTCGCAAAGCGCGTGCCGAAGGCTGGTGGCTGATCAATAGCTCCTGCAAGTGTCGATGCCGCCTGCACGCTGCTCGCGAGTGCGCCTTGAGCCGCGCCGCCAGCTGCGGCTCCTTGCGATAGACCTTGCGAAGGGTGTTGATCTTGCGCTTGAGCGCCGCGTCCGCCGCTCATTGCGTCCGAGCTGCTAGTCCAGGATGCGTTTCCTGTGTGGTGTGCTGGTCTGGCCGACCCAGCCAAGAGACTGGTCGTAGTGGTTGATGCTGTAGGCCCCCGTCGAAAGGCGGCAGCCTGTGCAGTGCGACTCTCGTTTGAGCCATGAGCTTGGGCGCCGTCGTGCGCCATTGTTAAGGCAAGATTCGGGTCGCCCGGCGGCTCTTCCATTGCCGTGTGGATGCTGGACCGATTGGTGTATCAGGTGTACTGTATTGTTCGCACTGGACCACGCCCCAGACCCCCGCGGGGAGCGCACGCAGAAGGAAGGACCTTGCTGCACTCGACCCGTCTGAAGCACTCGACGCCGGCCTCACGCCTCACACAACGGGCCGACACCAAAACCGAACTCCGTTGTAACGCCGGCGCGCTGCTATAGCAATGACTAAACACAAAGACTACACACAAGTTCGTAACGGACGCGGAATGCAACGGCTGCGCCCGAGGGCTGCCGCAGCCGGCGGCAACGCTCCGGACGACGCGGGCGTGCACGATGTACCCGCCGGGCCGCCCAGATACCTGCCTGAGTTCAGCTGGAGCTCTCGGGGGTACTTTGCGTGACGGCTGAGCCGGAGCGAAACCACCGGTGGAGCGGTGACACTCTCCCTGCCACTCTTTGGCTCTCGCCCTCACGATGGCCGTGCATGGCCCTTCATGTACGATGCTGTTGGCAACGAAACCACCGGTGGGGCGGTGACACTCTCCCTGCCACTCTTTGGCTCTCGCCCTCACGACGCCTCTCTGCGCCTCTTACTCAACGTAGCCCGCTGGGCCAGCACCTCACATCGCTGTGTTGATGGAAATTGGAAGCTCTCTACACTTCGTTGGAAGCTCAAGCACTCAGGAGCCCGAAAAGGGTAAATCCCATTGCCGTCATATAAGAGAGAAGCGCTGCCACGCACATCCGCCTTGCCATCACGTGCTGCTCCTGCAGCCTTTTGTCGAAAATAGAATAGACGAGTCGGCTAAAGCCGGCCGCCCCACAAAGTAAGCTCTGCCCAGTGTCGCTGTGCTCGTACACCACCACCGAATAGCTCGCATTTCCCAAGGTTCATCACACGGTTTCTCATCATCACAAGAGTGTCACACAGCAAACGACGCTACCCAGGGATGCGTGTCCTCACGCCTCCATCGAGTCGCCTGCTTCATCAAAAGCTCATCATTCTCAAACGACGCTACCCAGGGATGCGTGCTCTCACGCCTCCATCGAATCGTTTGCTGCATTATGCGGATCCCTCGAGAACGCACCTCGCTCGTTCCCGCCGGTTCCATAAAAAGGCCTCCGTAAGCGCTGTTGTAGTTTGTGCACGAATGGTTGACGGCCACTCGTATAGCACAGGAGAGATTGTCAGTCCCTCCAGGTTGATCGGTGCATGGTTCCCACGCAGGTCTTACAGCAATTGCTTCTTAAGGCGCTCCATGCGCTTCAACCGCCGCTCTTCGGCCACATGCCGGAAGTCCTTCGTTCGCTGCTGTTGGATAGGCTTGCTCACCTTCTCCTTCGCCAAGCGCACAGGGCTGCCCCGCAGCCCATGCTGATAGAGCTTCGTCCAACGCTCGTCATCATACTTCACGATAATCATGCGCTCAGGTTGCTTCGTGCGCGACACAAAAGTGCGTTGCACAGTGCCCTTCCACCACGTGCCGTCGCCATATCTGACTTCAACGCGCGACCCTGCCGGAAAGCTGTCACTTGTGTCGATCTGCTCCTCGACCGGCTCTTTGGGCACCACCTCACTGTCGTCCACAAACTTCGTTTGCTCTTCACCTGCAGCATTGCTACTCTCAGGGCGTCCCCTGAAGAAGCGTCTGCCTACTGGTTTGTCGTCGCCTGTGCCTTCGAGATCGATGGCGGCGTCCCTGTTATGAACGCGCGGCCCCTCGTTGTTCACTCCAATCCTAGCGTCATACGCATCCGTCAACTCCTTGACGCGCCCCAGATACTCCACAGAGCGCCACGTGTCCGCAAAGTCCGGATGTCCCTGCCATCTGACGCGGTACTGCAGCTGAGTGGTTCCCTTCGGCAGCTTCTGATCTCTATCGGCGCTGGTAAGCTTCACCACACGACGCCCATTGATGCATTTGACAGGGTACCGCTCAACGTCATCGGTGCTCTGTCCCTTCGGATGAATCTGCAACCGTTCCACATGCACCTCGTCGTGAACTCTTCGCGTTTTCATGTCCTTGAGGCGGTAATTGCCATTCGGCAGCCTCGCGCTGACAGTGAAGGGTCCATCATACGGGCCTTCAGTCGCATGCTCCTTCTTTGACAGGTTTCCGTCGACATAGGAGCCCTTAAGGAGGAGCACTGAATCTCCGGCCTTGAAATGATACTGCGTGTCTCGTTTGAGATCGAACAACTTCTTCCGATGCAGTGCGTTGAGCTTCAAATTCTTTGACACTGCATCGTACACGACCTCAAGACGCGCAAGATGCTCCTCGACCCAGGCGGGAATATCACGAGCCTCCGAGGAAGGCTCACCGCTCATGAGCGAGTCAAATGGCAAGCGGCAGTGCCTTCCATGCGCCGCGAAGAAAGGGGAGTGCCCCGTCGTAGCGTTGATCGTAGCGTTGAACGCCATGGTGACAAGCGGTAAACTCTCGTGCCACTTATCTGCCTTGCCAGGACCGGACGACAGGCGGTCGCACAGTAGAATAGCCTTGAGGCATGAGTGCCACCTCTCCACTAGTCCAACCGTCCGGTGGTGATACGCAGTGGACGCCGATATCTTGATGCCGTATTTTGCGTACAGTACCTTGATGGCCCGAGACACAAAGACAGAAGCGTGGTCTGACCGAACTTCAGAAGGCACTCCATAGTGCTTGATGACCTCGTTGAGCAGCAGACGCACTATCTCCTCCGAAGTCGGATCCCCCTTCGTGGCTGCAGCCGTGACATGCCGTGTGAAATAGCAGACGAAGGTGACAACTGAGTCGTACTCATCTGCTGAGAGTCCTGTCTTATAGACGTCCGTGCCTAGGATGTCAAAGGGGTGATTGCCGGTGGCCATAATGTGCCCCTCTCCTACTTGGTGATGCGGAACCTTAGCCCTCTTGCAGATAGCGCACTTCCCGATATACTTTCTGACAAAGTCCCTCATCTCCGTGGCGTTCTCACCCCACGCAAAACGCTCGCTGATGAGATTGACTGTCTTAGTGACGCCGTGGTGCCCTAACCTGTCGTGAAACGCGCGGCAAATCTGCTTGTGGAAGCAGGGCGGCACCCAGAGGCGCGCCTGTTCGTACGTGGCATCCGAATTCACGGTCAACAGGCCATCCCGCGTAACACAGAAGCGGCTGCAAGCCTCTCGGAAGTTCTCCTGTTCTGCTTCACTCATATCCTGAAACACAAAGCTGAGATCCCCAAGCTCGAGATAGTCAATGATCTTGCGTGACGCCGGATGCTCCCTTTGGGCTTTTCGGAGATCCACCATACTGGGCAGCTTGTCTGCTGGCATCGCCGCTAGCCCTTCCTGCAAAACAGCCGCCACTGCTTCCTCTCGTCCGCCCGCAGCACAGGCCGCTGCAAACTTCATCACAAAGGCTGCTTCGAAGAGCCTGTCAAATTCGTCGTCGTCTCCCACCGGGGGGAGTAGGGGCTCACTGTGTTGAGAGCCGTGCCCGACGTAGGCCTGTGCCTCGCTCCCTTGCGTGTGCCGTTTGACCGTGATTTCTCCACTGTCCAACTTCTCCTGGAGCACCTCGAGGGCGACCGCCTCGAACGACGTACTCGCTCCACTCGGCATCATGTGTTCGCCTGCGCTCTTGATCCTGCGAATGGAAATACCCTTCGCCTCCTTTCGCTGCGTATCCGTGTTGCGATATGCCATGTGATGGGTCCGTGCTGCGTACAAAGACGCCGCGTAGTTGCGGAACGCTGGTTCTGGTGCTGAGCCACCTGGCCCGACTGCGCGCTCTACGTAGCACGAGTAGTACTCAGTGTTTCCGTACTTACAGACGAGCTGCATGTTGTCGACAGCTCTATTGACCATGCCTGTGAATTGTGGCATCACCAGATTGTTGCCGGAGTCACCCCCTTTCACGAGAACCACCCCTAGGAACGTAGTGAGCGCCCTGAGTGCTGAGTCCTCTCCTGTGCCCTTGAGATCAATCGGAGTCTCGGGGAAGGTTTCTTGTCCCCCTTTCGTCGGGCTCACCAGCGTGACAACAGACTCGCCATCGTGTAAAAGCATTGCCGCCCGTACCTTCGAGACCACAGGCCCCGTGACCACATATCCCTCTGCACTGTTGCCGCTTCCCCTCTCGCAGAGCGCGGGACTTGGTGGGAGCTTGCGCCCCTCTTCGCATTCGAGATATTCGAACGACACCTTATCTTCGGCCCGAATCAGCGCTCCTGACTTGGCACTCTGCCCGAAAGCATAGACAGCCGGCTCGATCCCCTCAGCTGTTGCCTGTGCTGCCGTGATTTCATCGCACGCTGCGACGCACGACTCGACTTGTCCCATCACAACATACGTGTCTCCAAGGAGAATCGGCTTGCGGAGACGCGATTCCAACGCCAGCTGCATGCCTGCCTTCAGCTTACCGCTTATGCCCATAGCCTCACGCCATATGGCAGCAGCCCTGCTCTTGAGGGGATGTCCTTTGAGTTGATCTGCTGTGAGCGTTCCTGAGGGCAGAAAGTGCTCGCTGCTACTCCGCTGTCTCAGGCAGAGGATTCCACCACGTTTCCCGACGAGCGCGACGACAACCCTCCTTGGAACTTGAGGGTTCGGAGGGCACCTCTGGAGGCTGAGTTGCGTCCACAGGCGAAGGAGACCTTTCTCCTTCAGGAGCTCTTCAAGCTCGTCGTGTAGCGGCACGAGGTAGACAACGTCTTCATACGCGTATATGAACTCACGAAGCGGCAGCGGTCGCTTCTGAAACAAGCCGTACTCGTGTTCGAGCGTACCCTTGAACGTGAGATGCACGACCTCACTGCCTAGCCGGTCCAGCAAGATCTTCTCGAGTCCCCTCTGCAGGTTTGCGCTTTGACCCCGTAAGATGCTGTCGGCAATGGCCGAATCCCGAACGTTGTGCATAACGATTCCGTAACATTCCCACAAGGAGGCGCTATCACCATAGCAGCAATGTATGATCTTGCACACGTTGCCATCCTCCAGGATTGCGCGTAGCGAATCAGACCCTCTGTCGCGCAAGATGCCCTTGTTTGTGAACAAGTCGAACACGTATACTAATTGCTTCTCCCCTGCTGCCTCGCCCTTCACTGCGACTTGTATGAGATCAATTTCTCTGCTCTCTTCCGCGCCCTTGCTGCCTCCGAGTGCTCCTTCGAGGTCAACCGCGATCCTGGGATTCTTTGAGCCCCTCAGTCGGCCCCAAAGCAAGCGCGCTGCCTCAGCTGCATGCTCATCACTCACGATAAACGCAGGTCCCTCTGGTGCTTCTTCAATGCTGGGCAGCAGAAGCTCCACTTCCTCAGCTGCTGCTACAGATGCCTCCTCTGCCTGCAAGCTTTTTCGCATCGTCTTCAGGCAGCTCGTACGCCACATGTTGCGTGTGCGCGCCGTCAAGCGCTCCCATAGAAGCTCTCTGCAGATAACAACGGCTGCACTCCAGTCGACCTCCTCTGCGAGCAGTTCCGCTGTCTCCGGAGATAAGTCCATGAATCCTGCTCCTTCGCAGAGACGCGGCGCAGGTCCTTCGTATGAGTCATTGCACAGCACGACAAAGGCGACTGCCTCCGTGTTTCCTATCGCGCCCCGAAGTCGCTTGCTCCGACTTAGCATCCTTGCCAAAGTGTTGTCGGCTCCGTACTGATCGATGAAGCTGGCCGCGAGTTGCTCTTTGTAAGTCGCCCTTGACCCATCGATGCCTACTGATGGAAAACGATACCCGTCGCGATCTCGCTCTATCCACACCTGCAGCCCTCCCGGCTTTCGCCGCAGGAAGACAGCTGAGGCTCGCTGCGCTTTTCTCACGAGTGCCAACGGCCCGACCTTGAGCCCTGCTTCCTCCCTTTCCTCTTCTGCTGACCTTGAAGCCGCTTGATGGCCAACTGTGCTGAAGATTATGGCTGTGTAGGGCCCCTCCGAGAAGACCGCCTCCTCGCCAAGTTCTGCAAAAGCAACCTGTGCTTGCGCCTTTGCTCCTGTCATCCCATCCCCCCCCCGGGTTTTTTCCCCCTCTCCACGTGAGGACGGCGCCGGACCCGAAGGCCCCTCGAGCGAAACGACAGGAGGATCAGAGACAGGCAGCCCATCGCGCGAAAGGCAGTCAGCTACTAAATTCCGAGTGCCAGGCACCCACTCAACATCAGCATCAAACTCGCAAAGCTGCATACCCCACTCAGAAACGCGCTCGCCATTCCGCAGGCGCATCTTCTTAAGATGTTGCAACGACCTGTGATCCGTACGAATGATGACGCGAGCGCCCAGCAGCCAGTGTCGCCACTCCTTCAGCGCCAGAAACAACGCGTAGCATTCCTGATCCCGCACGGGCCATCCGCGCTCTGCGTCTGAGAACCGCGCAGACGCGAAGGCGAGGGGGCGATGGCTGTCAGGGTCGTCCTCATTCTCACGCTGCGAGAGGGCCAGACCGGCACCCCCAAGCGCTGCACCGTCGATATCCACGTAGAACGGTTTCGAAAGATCAGGTCGGGCCAGCGCAGTAAGATTGCAGAGGAACCCTTGAAGGTACGCGAACGACGCGATGAACCGCAAACTCGTCGTGATCGCGCGCGCATCCGACTTCTTAGCCTTGAGCTCGTGAAACGGCGCAAGGATGTTCTGACACTTGTCGATGAACTTCTGGTACACCCCAATCATGCCCGCAAAACGTGACGCGACCTTTGGGTCCTTCTGCATCGCCGCCACGGTCATGTTCCGAATGGGTTCCACCTTCGACTCTATCGGGCGAGTGCCGTACCGACCCACCATGAAACCCAAATACGGCACCTCGCTCTTGCCGATGTGTACCTTGCTGCACTTCACAGTGAACCCGCCCTCGATCAGCTTGTCAAAGACCTTGCCCACATCGACCATGTGCTGCTCCAAGTCGCCGTCGGTATAGATAATCACGTCATCGCAATATGCGAGCGCAATGTTCGGTGGCAGCCCCCGCAGCGTGGCGTCAACAACACGCATAAAAGCAGACGGGGAGCTCGTCAAGCCCATCGGCATGCGCGTGTACGCGAACTGGCCCCATGGCGTGGAGAAGGCCGTCTTAGGAATCGAGCTCTCTTCCAACTCCACCTGGTGGAAGCCCATCAAGAGGTCGATGGTGGTGAAGAACTTGGCTTTACCGAGCTTAGCCAAGTTCTCATCGACGCGTGGTAGTGGATACGTGTCCTTCTCCGTCATAGCATTCAAACGGCGGAAGTCCAACACCACCCTGTACTGCGGCGTGCCGTCCGGCAGAGGGGGCTTTGCAATCAGCATCGGCGCGGCCGAGAACGGGCTGACAATCGGCATGATAATGCGCTGCTTCAGCTGTTTGTCGACTTCCGCTTTGAGCGCCGCATACTCATCAGGAGAAAGCCTACGGCACTGCTCGTTGGGGGGCTCCTCGCGGCCCTCGGAAATCCCGACAGTCTTGATCACCTGCTTCGTTCCTTGCGCATAACCTTGCAGCGTATCCGAAAACAGCCGCAGACGCTTGCTCAGCATCTGACGTATCAACCACCGCGCCCGCTCCTTGTGCTCAGGGTCGAGATTAACCTTCGCCATCACTTCATCGACCGAGAACTGTATGCCCGCTCCCCGCACTTCAGGATTGACGATAAAGCGCGCCATCGGCGTCAGACCGCCAATGTGCACTGGTTGCATGGACGGATTGATCACACGAATCCACATGTACCCATCCTTGTCGGGCCTCTGCAGACACGGTGCCACCATCACTCCAATGTCATGTATCCTGTCGTCCTCCAGCGGCAAGACTGCAAGGTCGTAATCACCCACGGCAGCCGCTGGGGCACGGACCCGCATCATGTGCTCTGACCACGCAGGCACCCGAACCGCCTCAGGCGCATAGGCAATCGGCACCGCAGCCTCCACGGCCTCCGAGATAGCCTCGTCCATTGCTGCACTCGCTGAGAAGGTCTGCGCCACTGGCGCGCGTTTTGCAATGCCATCGAGCGTCGTCCTACGGTGAACGAGCGGCAAAGTAGCCACAACCTGTTCAGCCGAGTCCCGCAAACTCATGAAGCCGTCACATGGCAAATCGGAGCCGTCACTTCCCTTGAAAGACTTGCCCTTGTCAAAGTTCAGCGAAGAGCGGCCCGCTCCGAGAACATCGACGCCCAAGAGAAGACCTGAATGCCCCGCAAGGACGGGAGCATCATGGATGCGAATAGGCACCCCGTCAAAGTCAAGAGTGAAAGCAACATGAAAGAGCGCGGGAGAGCTCCCGGTCACCCCTTGCACCCCTCCAAAAGAAGTGCTCTTCGGGTACTTCAGCCTCGTCATAGACCCCGGCAGCTCACGCTCCATACGCTCGTAGTCGCTCAAGCCAAGTATGACAGTCATCGCCCCTGAATCCGCAATATTGGCTACGATCGTCGCAGTAGCTCCGTCTGCCGCGCGGCTGACCTGCAGACCGAGCAGCCGCGTCGGCACATGTTTCTCGAGATGCGAGCCCACGTCGATGCCCTCCTTTCGCATGTCCTCGCGCCCAATTCTCGGCTTCTCCGCTCTGAGATGGACCTTCTCCTGCCGCTTGACGATCTCGTGCAACCGGAGTGCTTGTGGTGTGAGGAGTGCGGCCGCGCTGTAAGCCGCAGCAACATTCTCCGGCAGTCCTTCGCGAAGGAACCTTTCCCGACAGTGCTCTCGGAAGCGATCGTCTATCCACTCGCGCTCTACCTTGACCGCTGCGCGGGCCGCCTCGGCCTGCTCAGCCACCGCCGCAACCTCCTTCTCGAGTGCCCGGACGCTGACTGACCCAAGCACACTGTCCTGCTGTACCCCGGCCGTGGCATCACGGACAAGCGCGGCCCTTGCCAAGCTTCGCAGCTTCTCAAAACCGCCCTCATCATGTTCTTTCTCCATACCAACTGCCTTGCTCTCGCCCCACGCTGCAGCTGCCGTGGCGAGGTCGCTTTCCTCTGCTGCTGGTGGCGTGATGTTGCGGGCTGCACACGTGGCGTAGAGTATCGCAGCCGCAAACTTGGGGGCATCTTCGCGCCCCACTGCAGTACTCTCAAGCTCGTCCACAAGGGCGTTTGCCAAGACGCACTGGAACGGTTCCGTCTCTTCTTGCGCCAGAGCTCTCGCCTTTTCCGTCGCACGATGGACCCGCCCCCGCCTCTTCGCGGTCTGCTCCTCGAGGTTGGAGATTGACTCGCTGCTCTTACGTACGACGAAGACCTGCAGCTGCGGATTCCGCTTTGCAAACCATGCAAGCTCTTGCCTGTACGCCTTCCACGCTTCCTTGTTCTTCCTGCATCCGATCCGCCACGGCACCGCGACAGACTCGACCCCCGCGGGGAGGGCTCTCTCTAAACCTTCGAGCGAGTCCTTGAACCATCCAAGCCGTGCCTCTTCCGTGTCCTTCGGGCCCAGCGGGCACGTCGGCGTGTCGCAAGCGGCACCCCTCCCCCAACGGATGTTCAAAAAGGCCACTGAAGACAGCGCCTCACCCGCTCGGGGACTGTCCATAACTGAGTCCTCATCGTCAGGTGGCGAGATGACAACAGCCGTACCCGGAAGGGCACTTGTCTCCGCCGTGGCAAAAGGCTGTGCCACCCCCTCCGCTCGAGCTGCTACTCGACTCTTGAAGGGCGCAGCAAACGGGAAGACCGCGGTGACCTCTCGCAGCCCCCCATCCATGTCGATAGAGGTGCAATCCACATCCTGCACGACAACACCAACGCTCTTTGTGACCGTGGGCTCCAAAATCCCCTTTGGGAATGTGACATCCTGTAGCAGCCCCTCCGATGATGGCAATAACCGAAGATGCTGCGCGCGAACGTTGACCTCCCGCCCGCGCTGCAAGTCAAGGTCAACGAAGAAGCGCGCTCGCCTTTTGTCGTACCCTGCGACCGTGCCCACTGCTCCGTTAAGACTTGTGTCCGAAGTGAGCGCCTTCAGCGCCACCCTGTCACCTGTGCGAAAAAGGGGCTTGCTAGGAACCCTTGATCTCATGCCCTGACGACTCGCCCTTGTCCTCGACCGGCGGCAGCTGCACACTGTCGATAGGCGCTCTCAGCCGAAGGCAGCGCCGAACCGCCAAGCGTCGCCGGGCGAGAGATTGTATTGTTGTAATGTTGCGCGTGAAGCGAGCTAAAGCAAGCCTCACCTTATCCAAGAACCCTTCCTGTTGCCACCAGCGCCGCCGCCTCAAAGAGCGCAACAGCTTGAGTCCCATCCAAACCCACTGCCGTCGCGAAAAGCGCTTGCGGCGGGCTAGATAACACCTGATGCCTCGTTGAAGACACAGCGTCGCCTGTTCAATTGGCTGGCTGCTCGCACCCTCAAGAAGGAGCCTGGTAAACCGGGCCAAACGATACCCCCCTTCCCCAGGCTGGTAAACGCCGCCCTCCTGAACTTTCTCTTCCTGCTTCCGCCTCGTAATTCGGTTGACGGATTCGACATGTGATTTGTCCATCTCACCCGTTGGCTTGAGGCAGTCTTCTGGCAGAGGCTTCAACTCCCAGCACGCAACGCGACGGCCTGGCTTTCGGAAGAAACTCTCCCACTCCGCACGGTTCATGCTTCTATCGTGCATGCTGAAGAAGAGCTCATCGATCTCCGCGGGACTCATAGCCCCAACATCTGGGTAGATGTTATCTCCGTACATCCTCACTGCCTCGGCATAGCTGCGCGTGCACCACACTCGACTGACCTCGAACCACAGAGTCGGCTCTCCATCCTCTGCGACGAAGGCTAGAAGATCACCTGCCCTCACGAAGCGATGAAGACCTCTGTACAGTCGGGTCTCCACCATCTTGAGTCCCCGTTGCAAGTAGTAGTATACATCTGCACCCACACGAAGCAGACAATAAACCTTCTTGCTGTAATCGACTGCCTTTTCATAGAAGTGCTCGTTTGCGTAGCTGTCAGCAACAAGGGTGTCCACAAAGCCCCTCATCAACGTACCATCACCGAAGCTCTTCCGAAGCTCTTTAGGAACGTCCTTTGCTTCGAGCCCCACCTCCACGCCGAACGCATGTTCTGCTCCCGCGATGAATGCCTCTGCAACCCCGACGGAGTTGAGCGATGGTACGTGCACGTGAAGTGCACACCGTACGGCGACTGCCAATCGCGGCTGGGCCCGTCCAAGGCGGCTGAGGAACTGCTCCACATTCATGGCGCAGAGCGCTTCGGCGCCCCAAACCGAATCCCCTTCGTCTGACACTTGCTGGATAGCTGACGGCAAGTGTTGTCCCCCGGACGCGATTTCCCGTGGTCGCACCTGCGTAGATGGTGGGATGAAGACGCGCTTGTAACCCCCCCCAGCGGGGATGCTGAACACAGCCGCATCAGACGGTCCCACAGCAAGATCTGTCGTTTCAGGCAAAACCAGGGTCCAGACCATGTACTTGCTGGTCTTCGCTGGCGCTCCCGGTTTACGCGATGTCCCCTTCTCGTCGACTGCCGAGAAGAAGCGCAACGCTTGCTGCGGATCAGCCTTGGTCACTGCCTTGAGCTGTGCCCTCACAAAGACGCCCACTTCTCTATCGCAGAACCATGGCTCCAGAGCTCGTTCTAGCGCGTGGCTCGCGTTCTCGAGTGGCTCTAAAATGTAGACCTGCTCCA
>Ga0209603_1004034_pt1 | contig 12496 bp, 7 predicted proteins | sample COGITO_mtgs_1206_FD_184812 | JGI IMG/M metagenome (GOLD analysis project Ga0209603, IMG submission 184812) | Pelagic marine microbial communities from North Sea - COGITO_mtgs_120607 (SPAdes) (version 2) | ecosystem: Environmental > Aquatic > Marine > Epipelagic ... | reverse complement strand
ATTTCTTTGGTTTTTATAATACCAGAAATGGGATTTAAAGTATTTCATTTTTTGATTTTATACTTTTTTTGATTTAATAGCGTTTAAATAACTTGATAATTCTTGACGAACTTTCGGAAACAGAAAGAATAAACCAACTACATTCGGCACGGCCATCGCAAAAATCATAGCGTCTGAAAAATCGGTAACTGCACCTAAACTAGCAGCAGAACCTATGATAACGAAAAAACAGAATAAAATCTTGTAAGCATAGTCAGATGCTTTTGAACGGCCAAATAAAAACATCCATCCTTGCAATCCGTAATATGACCAAGATAGCATTGTTGAAAATGCAAACAAAACTACAGCAACCGTTAAAACATAGGGAAACCAAGGAATCACTGAAGCAAATGCTTTAGATGTTGCCAAAACACCATCGGGAGATTTAACTCCATAAGTCATAATTCCTCCATCTCCATTGGTAATAATAATGACCAATGCTGTCATTGTACACACAACTACTGTATCAATAAAAGGTTCTAATAAAGCTACTAAACCCTCAGAAGCTGGGTATTTTGTTTTTACTGCTGAATGAGCAATAGCAGCAGAACCAACTCCTGCTTCATTAGAAAATGCTGCTCTTTGAAATCCTATAATTAAAACCCCTAACAAACCTCCTGTAATCCCTTTCGGGTTAAAAGCACCATTCCAAATTTGACCAAAAGCACTTCCTATTTGAGAAAAATTAGCCGCTAAAATAACAATTGCTGCCAAAAAATATATCCCAACCATGAAAGGCACTATTTTCTCAGTAATATTTCCAATTCTTTTTATTCCTCCAATAATTACAATACCAACTAAAACAGCCATTACAATACCAAAAATTAGCGAAGTAGATAAATCATTAGAACCAATCATACTTCCAAATTGCTGAGCTGCTTGATTTGCTTGAAACATATTTCCTCCACCAAAAGAACCTCCAATAACCATGACAGCAAAAAGAACCGCTAAAACTTTACCTAAACCACTCTTGCCAACATCCGCTAAGCCTTTCTTTAAATAATACATTGGCCCTCCGTATATAGTTCCATCCTCTCCTACATCTCTATACTTTACACCTAAGGTACATTCTACAAATTTTGAGGACATTCCTAATAAACCAGCGATTATCATCCAAAAAGTAGCCCCTGGACCTCCGAGTGATAAGGCTACTGCAACCCCTGCAATATTACCCAAACCTACCGTTCCTGATAAAGCTGCTGTTAAAGCCTGAAAGTGAGAAACTTCTCCTTCTTCTCCTTCGATTCTTATTGTTTCAATGGCATCGCCGCCCGGAGTTGGATCACCAGCTACCTCATCTGATGTTACATGATCTACTTCATCATACTTCCCTCTTACAATATTGATAGAAACAGGAAACATTCTTATGTTTACAAATTTAAATAGTATGGTAAAAATTAGTCCTGCTAAAAGAAGCATAATGATTACCAAAGGCATTTCAACTCCACCACCCAATTTAAAAGGATAAAAAACAAAGCTTCCCCATGCATCTGCAACTGGCTTAAACCCTTCATTTATACTTTCTGCTATTCCTTTTTCTTGTTTTTCTTGAGCAAATGTGAAAAATGATGCTGTTAAAAACAACAACGAAAGAAATTTTTTATTCATGATATTTTTTAATTAGTTTATATTAAGCGGTACGCAATATGATGAAAAATTGCGCTTTCAACAAGTTTTGAGCGTTAAAACTACTTTTTATATCAAGCTTTGCTTGAATCTTTCTAAATCTTCTTTAAAGGATTTTGGATACAATTCTAAAATGTTATTTAATTTAGACAAGTTAAAACCAGTTTTTGAGGGCCTAAAAGCAGTTTGATTTAAAGCTGAGGTGGATATTGGTTTTATTAAATTTTTATTTAAATGAAAGACTTCAGCAATTTGCTGCGTAATTTCGTACACACTTAATAACTCATTAGATGAAACATGATAGATACCTGTCGCATTTTTATCTATAGAAAGCATACAAGCTAGAGCTAAATCTTCCACATAGGTTGGTGCTCTGAATTGATCATCAACAATTGTAATTTCTTTTCCTTTAGACAACATTTGTATTACCCAAAGAACAATATTAGATCTAGTCATATCGAATACCTTTCCATAAACTAAGATGGTTCTTAAAATAGTAAAGTCAATTTTTGAAGTAAGTAAAATTTCTTCAGATTTTAATTTAGAAACCCCATAATAACTTAGTGGATTTGGTTTATCTGTTTCTTTGTAATTTCCTTTTTTCCCATCAAAAATAAAATCGGTAGAAAGATGAATTAAATGTGCATTGATTTTTTGGGAAACTTGAGTTAATACTGCAACCACATCAATATTTAGTTTATCACATTCACTTTTATGATTCTCACAAGCGTCAACATTTGTCATTGCTGCCGTGTTGACAATAAAATTTGGATTAATTGCTAGTATCTTTTCTTTTAATAGTTCTTTATCAGTAATATCTATAGAAATATATTGAAAGTCATTTCTTCCACTTCTGTTCTTTCCTCTTGAAAAACCGATTACTTCGTATTTATTTTTTTTAGTCAGTAACAAGTTCAGAAGCGACTGCCCTAACAAACCATTACTACCAGTAATTATGACTTTAACTATCATTAAAACAATTCTCTTAATTTAACAATCTGTTCTGGCCTCCCTAAAACGATTAGGCTTGAACCCTTTATCAGTTTTGTTTCTGCTTCTGGATTGATAATATAATCTCTATCAAGATTTCGAACACCAATTACAGTGCAACCTGTTTCTCTTCTTAAATCTAAATCTAAAATTGTTTTATTGATGTATTTTTTTGGTAAATCATCAACAGCTATTTCTTCTAAATTCGCTGTCGCTTCACCTTCAATGGTCAATCGGTCTACAAATTCTATAACATCTGGGGTTGCCACAAGGGATGCCATGTGATCTCCTCCTAATTTATCAGGCATAATAACATTGCTTGCTCCAGCAATTTTCAATTTACTATAAGAAGATTCATTCGAAGCTCTACTTATTATTTTACATTTATTATTGAGTTGATTTGCGGTAAGAACAACAAATAAATTATCTGCATCAGAAGGTAACGCGGTGATCAGATTGGCGGCGGTTTTTATACCTGCTATTAACAAAGTTTCATCTAAAGTAGCATCACCTTGAATGTTTAAAACGTTTTCATTCTCTAATTCAGAGATCATCTCTTTGTCTTTTTCAACAACCACCACTTTTTTATTATAGTTATTCAACTTTAAAATTGCCTGTTTGCCGTTTCTACCAAAACCACAAACAATGGTGTGGCCTTTTAAACTTTTAATTTGTTTTTCCACTTTTCTGTGTTTAAATTGTTCAAATAATCTTCCACTCACTAAATATTCAGAAAATATAGAAACTGCATAACCAAAAACTGTTATACTAGTTAAAATTAAGAATACTGTAAATATTTTTTCTTCAGGAGTGAATGGTTTTACTTCCCCAAAACCAACTGTAGTAATTGTAATTACAGTCATGTATAGGGCATCTACAAAAGTATAATTAGACAAAAACATATACCCAGCAACTCCTAATAATAAAATTATAAAAACTAGAGAAAGTGTTTTATAAATTCTAGATTCTAAAATATTCATAGGCTATAAGTCAAAAACTGAGCTTCGTTTTGTATAAATCATATCTTTTAACTTCAACACAAATGCCATTGTCAAATAAAGCCCAAAAGATAACCCCACAGTAAAAAAAGTAATGTAAATAAAATACAGCCGGACATTCAAAGCTCTCATCCCTAATTTATCTGCAAGCCTAGAAAAAACTCCAAAGCCATTTCTTTCAAAAAAGTGGCGAATATGATCAATCATTTGGTTGTAAAAATATTTGCTTGCAAGATACTATTTTATCATTTGATAACCATAGACATGTAAATTAAAATTGGTTTCTTTAACTTTGCGTTTTCCAAAAAAAACTCCTCATTTGAAAGACCAAGAATATATAGAAGTTTTCGGAGCAAGAGCTCATAACTTAAAAAATATTGATGTAAAAATACCCCGTGAAAAACTAGTAGTCATTACTGGTTTAAGTGGGAGTGGAAAATCTTCATTAGCTTTTGATACTATCTATGCAGAAGGTCAAAGACGATATATTGAAACATTTTCCGCATATGCTAGACAGTTTTTAGGGGGGTTAGAGAGACCCGACGTTGATAAAATTGATGGTCTTTCTCCAGTAATCTCTATTGAACAAAAAACTACAAACAAAAGTCCGCGCTCTACCGTTGGAACAATTACAGAAATTTATGATTTTTTAAGGTTATTGTTTGCAAGAGCTGCAGACGCCTATTCTTTTAATACAGGAGAAAAGATGGTAAGTTACACTGATGAACAAATTAGACAACTTATCTTACAAGATTTTGCCAACAGAAAAATTGCAGTCTTAGCTCCTCTAATTAAATCTAGAAAAGGACATTATCGTGAGCTTTTCGAACAAATTTCGAAACAAGGTTTTTTACGAGTTCGTGTAAACGGAGAAATAAAAGAAATTGAAAAAGGAATGCGTTTGGATCGTTATAAGACGCATGATATTGAGGTGGTTATTGACAGACTATTTGTCAATGAATCTGCAGAAAAAAGACTTGAAGAAACCATAAAAACTGCATTGTATTCTGGTAATAACATTATGATGGTTATTGATATTGAGGATAATAATCCACGTTATTTTAGTAGAGAACTAATGTGTCCAACATCCGGAATTGCATATCCAAATCCAGAACCAAACACCTTTTCTTTTAACTCACCAAAAGGCGCATGCAATAAATGTAATGGCCTAGGGGTAACGAATGAGATCAACTTAAAAAAAGTCATTCCAGACGAAAGTATTTCTATTAAAAATGGAGGAATTATACCTTTGGGCGAACAAAAAAGCAGTTGGATTTTTAAACAACTTCAAAACATTGCTGAGCGCTATAAATTTAAACTTACGGATGCTGTAAGAGACATCCCAAAAGAAGCTTTAGATATTATTTTAAATGGTGGAAATGAATCTTTTGAGATTGAATCTAAAACGGTAGGTGTTACCAGAAATTATAAAATTGAATTCGAAGGAATTATAGCTTTCATAACAAATCAATATAGAAACGCAGAAAGTTCCTCTATAAAACGATGGGCAAAAGGCTTCATGGATGAAGTCAGTTGCACTGATTGCAAAGGAAAAAGATTAAAAAAAGAAGCACTTCATTTTAAAATCACCACAAAAAACATAAGTGATTTAGCACAAATGGATATTACTGAATTAGCGAATTGGTTTCAAAATATTGAAAAAAACTTATCAAAAAAACAACTTACAATTGCATCAGAAATAGTAAAAGAAATTAAAACTAGAATTCAATTTTTGGTTGATGTTGGCTTAGATTATTTAACGCTTGATAGAACCTCAAAATCGCTTTCTGGTGGAGAAGCTCAAAGAATCCGTTTAGCTACTCAAATTGGGTCGCAATTAGTGGGAGTTCTTTACATCTTAGACGAACCAAGTATTGGATTGCACCAACGTGACAATAAAAAACTCATAGATTCTCTAGTGAAATTAAGAGATATTGGAAACTCCGTTTTAGTAGTTGAACATGATAAAGATATGATTGAACACGCAGATTTTGTATTTGACATTGGTCCAGGGGCAGGAAGACATGGAGGTGAAATTGTGAGTGCAGGAACTTTTCAAGATTTAAAAAAACAACATACTTTAACAGGGGATTATTTAACAGGTAGAAAAGAAATTAAGATTCCTAAAAAACGACGCGAAGGAACTGGGAAATATATCAAACTCAAAGGAGCAACTGGTAATAATTTAAAAAATGTTTCTGTTGAGTTTCCTTTAGGCAAAATGATTTGTGTTACAGGTGTTTCTGGTAGCGGCAAATCAACTTTAATAAATGAAACTTTGTATCCTATTTTAAATGCCCATATATATAGAGGTGTAAAAAAACCAATGCCTTACAAAAAAATTGAAGGCTTGGAACATATAGACAAAGTAATCGATATTGACCAATCTCCAATTGGTAGAACACCACGTTCAAACCCGGCAACATATACAGGAACTTTCAGTGAAATTAGAAATTTATTTGCAAAAACACCCGAAGCCGCAATTCGGGGATATAAACCAGGTAGGTTCTCTTTCAATGTAAAAGGTGGACGCTGTGAAACTTGCCAAGGTGGTGGAGTTAGAGTCATAGAAATGAATTTTTTACCTGATGTATATGTAGAGTGCGAAACATGCCAAGGAAAACGTTTTAATAGAGAAACTTTAGAAATACGTTACAAAGGAAAATCGATTTCTGACATTTTAAATATGACAATTGAAGATGCATCAGAATTTTTTAAAAATATACCAAAAATTCATAGAAAACTAAAAATGATTAAAGATGTTGGCCTAGGATATATTACCTTAGGGCAAAGATCTACAACACTTTCCGGGGGTGAAGCTCAAAGAATAAAATTAGCCACAGAACTCTCAAAAAGAGATACTGGCAACACTTTTTATATATTAGATGAACCTACAACGGGACTTCACTTTGAAGACATTAGAGTTTTAATGGAGGTTCTTAACAAACTAGCCAATAAAGGAAATACCGTATTAATTATTGAACATAATTTAGATGTAGTAAAATTATCAGATTTTATTATTGATATTGGTATGGAAGGTGGAAAAAAAGGCGGAAAAATTCTATGCAAAGGTACTCCAGAAGAAATTGCAAGACATAAAACTAGTTATACTGCAAAGTTTTTGAAAAAAGAATTACTTTAGTAAACTAATTTTCCAGGAATTTAAGACATTAATAATAAAAAAATATGATGAATGACGACAGAAAAATAAAAGAAAAATTTCAGCCAAAAACATGGAATGAAATTAAAACAAACGACTCTTGGGCCATATTTAAGATTATGGCAGAATTTGTTGAAGGATACGAAAAACTTAGTAAAATCGGACCCTCTGTATCAATATTTGGTTCTGCAAGAACAAAACCAGAAGACCCTTATTATAAATTAGCAGAAGAAATTGCTTATGAATTAACACAAAATGGTTATGGTGTTATTACTGGCGGTGGTCCAGGAATTATGGAGGCTGGTAACAAAGGAGCTAGCAGAGGAAAAGGAACCTCTGTTGGATTAAATATAGAATTGCCTTTTGAACAACATTACAATCCTTGGATCGATAGTGACAAAAACTTAGAGTTCGATTATTTTTTCGTTAGAAAAGTAATGTTTGTAAAATATTCACAAGGTTTTATTGTTATGCCTGGAGGATTTGGTACCCTTGATGAACTTTTTGAAGCAATAACTCTAATTCAAACCAATAAAATAGGACGTTTTCCAATTGTATTAGTGGGCAGTAAGTTTTGGGGAGGTTTAATGGATTGGATAAAAAAAACTCTTTTAGAAGAGGGAAATATTTCAGAAAAAGATTTAAAATTATTCAGAGTTGTTGACACTGCAGATGAGGCAATTGAACATTTAAATAAATTTTATTCTAAATATCAATTAAAACCAAATTTCTAAAACTTAAAAAAAAATTGGAGTTATCTTTCCTTAGTTTATTCATATGAGAATTTTATTCTTATAGGTGTTCTAAAGGTAAAAATTTATTAGAAAAAATAATAATTGAGAAAACATAGTTACATCATATTATTCTGCTTCTTAGCCTGTCCTCTTCTGTATTCTCAACAGAATTCTATCCATATAAAGTCTGTCTTAGATTCCGGAAAAGATGTGTTAAGAATTGAGCAGGAAATTATCTTTCATAATACTTCAGATTCGATTTTAACAAGTATCTTTCTTCATAATTGGGCAAATAGTTACAGAGATAAAAAAACACCCTTGTTTAAAAGATTTATCGAAGACTTTAAAAAAGATTTATACTTTGCTAAAGAAAAAGAATTAGGGTCTTCAATCATCAAAAGCATGACTGTTGATTTTGAAAGTTCAAATTTTAAAGAACTAAACAATAGGGCAGATATTTTGGAAATTTTTCTCAATAAACCTCTATCACCAAATTCAAAGATTAAAATAGTAGCCTCATATATCGTAAAAATACCAAGTGCGCGTTTTACAAATTATGGTAAAAGTAGAACTGGATATCATCTAAGAAATTGGTATTTGACGCCAGCAATTTATGAGAATGGCTGGCAACTAATGAGTAACTTAAATTTAGATGATTTATACGAGAATAAAACTGACTTTAAGATAGATATTGAAGTTCCTAAAGGCTATGTTATTGAATCTAATTTACTTCAACATAAGACTGAGAAACAAGATCGTAAAAATTGTTACCAATTAGTTGGAAACAATAAAAAAGATGTGATTTTAGGAATTAAAAAAAAGTCACAATTAAGAACATTTAAAACAAAAACAGTTTCCATACGAACTGATGTTTTTTCAGAGGAATTAGACTTTAACTTAACAACAGACATCTTAAATAGAGAGGTCCTTTTTTTAGAAAAACACCTAGGTAAATATCCGTATTTTGAAATATACATAGACAAGGCCACACAGAATAAAAACCCAATCTTTGGCTTAAATCAGCTCCCTAAATTTTTGCGTCCTTTTTCTGATACTTTTAAATGGGATATCACTATTTTTAAAGCATTGACAAAAAGATATATTGAAAACACTATACTACTAAACAAGAGAAAAGACCACTGGTTATTAGATGGAATTCAGAATTATTTAATGATTCAATATATAGAAGAATTTTACCCAGAAATTAAGCTTTTAGGAAACGCTTCAGATTCTTGGCTATTAAAAAAATTCAATTTCTCCAAGTTAAAATTTAATGATAAATACCCTCTTGTGTATGAATTTACAGCACGTGAATTTTTAGATCAAGCACTTACTACATCAGCTGACTCTTTATCAAATTTCAATAGAAAAATTGTTAACAAATACAAAGCAGGATTAGGACTTCGGTTTCTAAAAGGATATTTAGGAGAGAGAATTGTAAATAAAACAATTAAAGAATTCTATCAGAATAATCAATTAAAAATTATTTCTAGTGCTAAATTTAAACAATTACTTTCTTCAAAAACTACTAAAAATCTAGATTGGTTTTTTGATGAATTTCTGAAAACCACAAAAAAAATAGATCATACAATTGAAGAAATAAAAAAAGAAAAAGACAGTATATCTGTAACTGTAAAAAACAAAAGAAATACAACATCACCCTTTGCTATTTATGCACTTAAGGACAAAGATGTTAAATTTCAAAAGTGGGTTTCTGATATAGACAGTTCTAAAACTATTAAATTTAAAAGAGGTGACTACGACACATTTGTATTAAATTATGAAAATTTATACCCAGAACTTAACACCCTTGATAATTGGAAAAAAATTGATAAAAAATTATTTAATAAACCTATAAAACTCTCTTTTTTTAAAGACATCAATGACCCCAATTTTAATCAGCTATTTTATCAACCAAGTGTCAATTATAATTTTTATAACGGATTAATTCTTGGAGTAAATTTACACAACAAACCTCTTATAAGAAGAAACTTTGAATTTAAAGTATCTCCATATCTTGCAACAAAAAGCAAAACATTTGTCGGGAAATTTTCTCTACTATACAATCAGTTTTTTGAAAAGACAAAAATTTATAAAATTGCATACGGCCTTGAAGGAATCACCTCAGATTATGCTCCTAACTTATCCTATAATTCATTTATACCTTATGTAAATATTTTTTTTAAAAGAAAAACGTTAAGAGATGCAACTTCAGAGTCTTTTAGAGCAAAATTAATTCATATTAACAAAGAGGTCGCCGCCAATACAATTCAAACAGCTCAAGATAATTATAGTGTTGTAAGCTTAAGTTACAATTACACAAATCCGGACATAATAAAAGAATTCAGATATCGTTTTGGTGCAGAATTTGGTAAAAAATTCTCCAAAGCACAAGTAGACCTTAGATTTAGAAAACTAACTTCATCTAATACACAATTAGATTTTAGACTTTTTGCCGGTACCTTTCTAAACAACGAAACTTCAGGTGACTATTTCAGTTTTGGGCTTGATAGAAGTAATGATTACTTGTTTGAATTAAATTACCTAGGAAGATCTGAAAGCACAGGTTTATTTAGTCAACAATATATCATAACTGAAGGTGGTTTTAAATCTGTGCTTCCAACAAGGTTTGCAAATCAGTTTATGATTTCAACGAATTCGAGTATTGGGTTATGGAGATGGGTTGAATTTTACAACGATGTTGCTTTTTTAAAAAACAAAAGCAAACCGGTTTATTTTGGGTATGAAAATGGAATTCGTTTTAATTTTGTGCATCAAATTTTTGAAATTTATTTTCCTATTTACTCAAATAATGGTTGGGAATTATCTCAAACAGCATATACACAGAAAATAAGATTTTCGTTATCTGCAGATATGAGATCCATCTATAACTTTTTTAGACGTGGTTTTTTATAAATTAACTAAATTTTTAATACTTTTAATTATTATTAAATAATTTGTAATAAAAAAGCCTTATTTGTTTAAAAAATTACGATATTGCTAATAAATATTTAAATTTTTAAATATCAACTAAAAAAACTACCTTTGCCCCACTCTAAAAATGAATAAAGATGCTGCAGGAAAAACAAACAGTTGATAAACAAAAACTTTCTTTTGAGGATTTTAAAGCAGAAGTTTTAAACGACTACAAAATTGCTAAAACCAGCAGAGAATGCAGTTTACTAGGGCGTAGAGAGGTGCTTACGGGCAAAGCCAAGTTTGGGATTTTTGGTGACGGAAAAGAAATTCCGCAACTAGCAATGGCAAAAGCATTCAAAATTGGAGATTTTAGGTCTGGCTATTATAGAGATCAAACATTCATGATGGCTATCGGTGAATTAACCGCACAACAATTCTTTGCAGCCTTGTATGCTCATACAGATATAAAAGCAGACCCGATGTCTGCTGGAAGACAGATGGGCGGTCATTTTGCAACACATAGCTTGAATGATGATGGTTCTTGGAAAGACTTAACGAAACAATACAACTCAAGCTCCGACATTTCACCAACAGCCGCTCAAATGCCTCGATTACTTGGATTAGCTCAAGCTTCAAAAATTTATAGAACAGAAAAAAGCGTTCATCATAAATCTACATTTTCCAATAATGGAAATGAAGTTGCTTGGGGCACTATCGGTAACGCAAGCACAAGCGAAGGTTTATTTTTTGAAACCATAAACGCTGCTGGTGTTTTACAAGTTCCAATCTTAATGAGTGTTTGGGATGATGAATACGGAATTTCAGTTCATGCAAAGCATCAAACAACAAAAGAAAGTATTTCAGAAATTTTAAAAGGTTTCCAAAGAGAAAAAGACAAAGAAGGATATGAAATTTTTGTTGTCAATGGTTGGGATTATGTTCAACTAATAGGCATCTACAACGAAGCTGCAAAAATTGCAAGAGAAGAACATGTTCCGGTTCTTATTCATGTAAAAGAACTAACTCAGCCTCAGGGGCATTCTACCTCTGGATCTCATGAAAGATACAAGACAAAAGAAAGATTAAATTGGGAAAAAGAATACGATTGTATCACTAAAATGCGAAACTGGATTTTAGACTTTGAACTAGAAACTGAAACCGGTGAAGTTTTACGCTTTGTGAATTCGGAAGAAGAAATTATCATACTAGAAAAAGAAGTAAAAAAAGAAGTTGTACTTGCAAAAAGAAATGCCTGGAATGCATTTATAAATGAAATAAAGCTTGAAGTTTCAACCGCTTGTCAAATACTAGATAAAGTTGCCGTTAGAAGTAAAAATAGGGCTTTCATTATCAAATATAAAAAAGAATTAGCATCCATTATTGAACCCAGTAGAAAAGACGTTTTATCAATAGCAAGAAAATCTCTACGCTATCTTAAAGACGAAGACTTTACAGAAAAAATTTTACTTCAAAATTTCATCAAAGAATCTCTAAAAGATGCTTCAGAAAAATTCTCATCTCACTTAAATAGTCAATCAGAGTTTAACGCAATAAATGTCTCAGAAAAAAAACCGCTATATACTAAAAAGAAAGCTTTAGTGGACGCAAGGATTATCATGAGAGACAATTTTGACGCCCTACTTAAAAAATACCCAGAAGTAGTCATTTTCGGTGAAGACGCAGGTTCAATCGGTGATGTAAATCAAGGACTTGAGGGACTTCAAGAAAAATACGGAGAAATAAGAGTTTCTGATACAGGCATTAGAGAGGCAACAATAATTGGGCAAGGTATCGGTCTAGCAATGAGGGGATTAAGACCTATTGCAGAAATACAATACTTGGATTACCTATTATATGCATTGCAAATTATGAGTGATGATTTAGCCACCCTTCTTTACAGAACTTTTGGGAAACAAAAAGCACCACTGATCATTAGAACACGAGGCCACAGATTAGAAGGAATTTGGCATGCAGGCTCGCCAATGGGAGGAATCATAAATAACGTAAGAGGCATTCATGTTTTAGTTCCA
>Ga0209603_1004022_pt1 | contig 12520 bp, 11 predicted proteins | sample COGITO_mtgs_1206_FD_184812 | JGI IMG/M metagenome (GOLD analysis project Ga0209603, IMG submission 184812) | Pelagic marine microbial communities from North Sea - COGITO_mtgs_120607 (SPAdes) (version 2) | ecosystem: Environmental > Aquatic > Marine > Epipelagic ... | reverse complement strand
AATGTGGATTATAATAAAAGACCGGGTTTTCATTGTTGAAAAGATTTGTTTTTGATGGATGATTATTTTTTATCCATTCAAGCTTTGGCTGACCAACCATTCTAATTTTTTTCTCATCACATACATTATCATTAATTAAGCGGTCTCTGTGGTAAGGCCCTGGTGCCAAAATATAGTCAAAACCATCAAGCTTATTGTCAAAACCATACTCTCTAGTACCTGTCCCGTGATAGAGATAAAAAAGCTTAGGTCTTTTAATTTTATTTTTATCAATATATTTCGGTAGCTCATGGCTAGTGGACACAATAGCCGATGCATTTTTTAATTTAGAAACGATCTTATTGAACCTCGTATTTACAGGTGGATATAACTTTGCCTTATATGATTTTATAAGCCGATACCTTAATGGTAGAGGAATATCAATTAATTTAAAACTGGCAGAAGAATATAAGCGCTGACTATCCTTTATAATTTTGGTATTGATAGGATTACCAGAGACAAATATTGGTTCATATTGGTTATTATCAGTTGCAAATCTTAAAGCAGGCTCTATGAGGTGATAGACATGATGAGGTCCATTTATAAATAAAAAAAATACTGATTTACCTACTTGCATTAAATATAATTAGTCAGGAGTTTGTACGCATTAGATTCTATATCCGAGAATAGCTGATCTATATGTTTTGTATTTAAATCAAAGTTAACAGTTACCAGTCGCATACAAATTCTTCCATCTATTTCAGCATAGTTTACCATCGCATCTCCATTTTTAAATAATTCATCACGGACTGCAACAGTAAAAATTCCTACCTGATTAATATTCATACCACCTGGTTTTATTTGAAAACAAATATTTAAATAATTAACATCAGATATCAAATTCAATATTTTTGATTTTGTTATTATTGACTCCGCATACTTAGCCATAGAAAAAAGATGATCAATTTTTTTTCCATATTCACTATCGCCATAATATTTCCACGTAAGCCACAATTTTAATACATCGACACGTCTCCCGCACTGCAAAGACTGTTTCCCTAAGTCGGGCTCTTTAGTATCTTTATTATGAAACAAATACTCTGTACCCGCCACATCATTAAGACTCTCCAAAATTGAAGGATTTTTAAATAATATCGCTGTACACATTAATGGCTGAGCCATCGCCTTATGGGTACACCAAGTAACAGAGTCAGACTGATAACACCCTTTCATCAAATTTCTATGCTTTTTAGATAATAATACAGATCCTCCCCAACTAGCATCTATATGGAACCATACATTATATTTTTTGCAGATCTGTGCTATCTCTTGGATCGGGTCAAAGCATCCTCTCACAGTCGTACCAGCTGTTGCCCCTACAAAAAATGGTGTTGATCCGATATTTAATGAAAATTGAATAGCACGGTCTAAGGCATCAGGGACCATTTTACCAGCTTTATCAACATCAACTTTGATAATATTATCTGTTCCTATCCCAAGCTGGTTTGCAGATTTAATCATTGAATAGTGACAATCCTTAGATACAAATATAGTCATAGGACTAACCCCAAATAATCCAGAGTTCATAACTGCCGGCATGCGATAGTGTCTCGCAGCCAACATCGCTAGAAAATTTCCGCTACTACCACCGGGGACAAATGTACCACCTCCATTTTCATATCCTATTAGGCCACTCATTTTATTAAGTAATTCAATTTCTATTAGGGTTGCAACAGGACTCATTTCATATGTGTACATAGAATTATTCGTGATTGTAGATAAAATCTCTCCAATATAACCAGTCGTTGAAAAACCTGAAAACAATTGGTTAAAAAACTTCGGACTATTTGTTTTTGTGGAATACTCAAGATATTTATCAAAAAGAACCTTGATTTGGTTTAGATCAGAACTTTTGCCAATGGAAAGATCTATCTCTGATCTTATTTCTTTTTCAGTTTTATTTGGCTTAATGTCAATATCGCTTAAATATTTGATCACCCTTGAATGAATATCATTTAACAGCTTTTCTTGATCTTCAGGTAACATTCTAGAGAGTGGAATTTATTTTGTATCTCGATGGGCAAAGTCAATAAATACAAATTGGGATGAGAGCCTTTCCCAATAGTTCGAGGATGTGGTATCGACAGCCGTAACATTGATTTTTGCTGTATAAATATTATCAAGATATACAGCAATTAATGACATAATTAAGCTCCAAAATAGTATATAATTTAGTTTTGAAAATCAAAAGCATGATTTTAAGAACAATCCCCAACAACACATTAATTTATACTAGCTCAGCACTATAAGGCAAGGCGAATAAAAGAAGAATAATATGGTGGAGAAAATTTAGTCAGGCCAATTAGAAATTATATTTTTAGCAAGTTTACCAGCTTCGGTAAGATCTGATTCTTGCCATTGCCCTGTTATACTTGCACCAGGTATTACGATTGACCATTCTTCATCTTTATCATTCACAGCCCAGTTTACATGACTAATTTTATTTGTATTGCACCAATTCATCCATTTGTTTGCCTCTGAATCAATCATGCTATATCCTACAGAGCCCCATTCTGTTACAAAAATAGGGATACCATTATTAATTGCAGCTGTAGCTCTCTCCCTAAGCCAATCTTGATGATAAATAGTGTAAAAATGTAAGCTGTAAGCAATATTTGGGAATGTTGCAATTGGATCTTCAGCCACAAGATCTACTCGCTGTGACCATTCAGGAGACCCCACAATTATTAAATTATCTGGATCTATCGCTCTTATTGCTTTTATAACTTGAATGGCATATGGCTTTACTGTTTCAGACCATGAAACATTGAGAGGTTCATTATAAATTTCATAAATGACATTTTCAGATTCCCCATAAGTTTGTGCCATTTCTTGAAAAAATAGTTTTGCTTCTTCCAGATGATCTTCTGCATGGTGTGAATGCCAATCAATAATAACATAAATACCTTCTTCAATAGCAGCTTCAACTACAGTCTTTAATCGTAATTTATTTGCTTGTTTATTGTAGAGATAGCCGCCAGGATCTTCAACCCCCATAGCGGCTCTGACAATTTTAGAGTTCCAGTCTGTCTTTAGCCATTTAACCGTAGAAGAATTATAAAATCTTTCTCCTCCCCAATTATCATTACTCCAAAAAAAACTATTGCCAGCAAAGCTTACTGGATCATTGTTTTTATTTACTATTTTGTTACCAGATACTTTTAAAAGTCCATTTTCAGTAACTATTGAACTATCTATTCCTTCAGGTATTATGTTTGAATTATGATTATTATTATTGTCATCGCAAGAGATGTTGAAATACTGAAATAAAAAGAATGATAAAAATTGAATTATTTTTATTGGTCTAATAAAATGATTAAAGAAAGATAGCATTTTTTTATTAATTAGGTGAAAAAATACAATTATAAACATCTTGAAGGATATAAGACGATTCAATTATACAATAGAATAAATTAATCTATATTAAAATATTTTCCTCACTAAAATCTAAACATAAAATATCTCGTGAAAGGAAAAAAATATGAAACCAATAATTAATATTGAAGATTTAACTGACTTTAAGGGGCATAATAATGGATCATTTGAGTCTAAATATGCTGATGTAGGTCAGAAAATAGGTGCTGTACAACTAGGATATAATATCACGATAATTCCACCAGGAAAAAAATCATGGCCTTTTCATAATCATCACGTAAGTGAAGAAATGTTTATGATTTTAGAAGGAAAAGGAATTTTAAGGTTTGGAAATGATAAATTTCTATTAAAAAAAAATGATATTATTTCTTGTCCTATTGGCGATAGATCTGTTGCTCACCAAATTATTAATAATAGTAATGAGGATTTAAAATATTTAGCTCTTGGTACTAAAAAACCATATGATATATGTGAATATCCAGATTCTGATAAAATTTTATCTAGAGTTCATTCTGATAAAGATTCAAAATTATGGAATATGTCAAAAGGTGCCGAGTCATATGAATATTTTGAGGGAGAAAATTAATTTTAGTTTCACGATATAATCATTAGATTTGTTTTATCTTGTAGGAGGGATTATTAGAATGATTAAAAAAAGTTTTCTTTGTAGTGTTACATTATCATTTTGGATAATTGGAATTATTGGATGTGAAGACTATTATGGAACTCAACCAAGCATTAAAGAGCAAGTTAATACTTTAGAGGGGTTTTGGTTTGCATGTGAATTTTCTGATTGTTTAATTCTTGATGATGACGGATATCATTTTACAAGTGATGGTGAAATTTATTACGTTGAAGAAGCAACTCAAAATTCTGAATCCGAATGTGGAGGCAGCCCATGTTTTTGGGCAGACCAAGAATCAATAAGTGTAGATAGAGGTCTTATAGGAGAGTACACTTATTCTAATGACTCTCTAAAAATCACTATAGATTCTTATTATGGAGGCTGTAATGAACAAATTCCATGGAATACAAGTACTGATTTTTTTGAACCTCAATCATTATGCCTTCCATTCCAAACATCGCTTGTGAAGAAATTTTCTGGACAAGTTTATTATTAATCCAGTTCCAGCTTCCCGCCCACTAACGCAAAGTCGCTGTTAGCGGATGGTGCTACTCTCGTCAAGTGTCTAATATTTCAACCGTAATCATCCCTGTTTCCAGTAGCGGAACCTGGTCAACAATCTGTCCGATTGGATTTATAGCTGCGGTTGGACCATATGAAATCCGTCCATCCACTTCGCCCGTTACGTCTGAAGAAATAATCCAAAGTTTGGTTTCTTTCGCTCGTTCGATCCGCGTACTGTTATGTAGGTACCGAAATTTCTCTGCCATTTCATATTTCATCATATTGTTTGCTGGGCAAAGAATTAGAGTTGCGCCTTGCTTAGCAATTTTCATTGAACATTCTGGAAATTGGGTGTCGTAGCATATGTTTATTCCAAATTTCATATTTCCATTTTGAAATACAGGATATTCAGAACCCCTTTCAAATATTCTTTCGCCATCTAAAAGGTGGGTTTTCCTATACTTTCCAAGCAACATTCCATTTTTAACTACCACGGCAGTATTGAAAATATTTTCTCCATCACTTTCTATTAAGCCGAAGACTATTATTGGATTAATGCTTTCCAGCCGATGAATCATTTTTTTAAAGCTAGCTGAATCCAAGTTTACCGCATTCTTCCTAGCGATATTCTCGTTTGTTAAGTAACCTTGCAAAAAACATTCTGGAAAGCAAACTAAGGACGCGCTTTTTTGTTCGGCCTTTTTTGAAAATCTTTCAATCCAATCAAGAGATGCGTTAATATTTTCCTTTAAAGCTGGGACTTGACAAGCTGCAACTATAGTTGGCATGCGAGAGACTCTATTTCTTTTTGCGATTTAGTGAATTATCAGTTGGAGCAGATTAAAAGTAAAAAGCCCCAAGCTTTAGAGGCCTTTTACTTTTACATTTATTATTTTAAAAGAATCATTTTTTGACTAACACGTTTTCCTCCAGAAATAAGTTCTGAAAAATAAACACCACTGGAAAAACTACTAGCATCCCACTGAACCTCATAACTACCACTTTTAAGTCTTTCATTAATGAGTGTTGCAACATTTTTTCCTGAAATATTATAAATATTTAGCACTGATTTACTCGAAACAGTCTCAACATCAAATTGAATAGTTGTCAAAGGATTAAATGGATTAGGGTAAGCAGGATATAGTTTGAATTGATTAGGAAACACACCAACATTTGGTTCAATAGATGTGAAAACTACTGATGTGAAACTCACCTCCTGCCCAATGCGAAAATTATCAATTTCAACCAATTCATCAAATCCGGGTAGATCTATATCATTAAAACAATCTTCATAGGTATTATATCCATCCTCTGCACATGGATCAAAGAAGCCTTGTGTAAAAAGCGTATCTTGATTGATCATATATTCTAGACTCATTGTATCATCATAATAATATAAAAATAAAGAATCTGTTGAGGCTGCCCAATTAAAGTAAGACGTATCTAGATACTCAACTGAACCATAACTATCATATGAACTATCCAGTTCAACATCGATTCCGCTCCAATCATCATAAAACGTAAGTGATAACTCTCCTTCACCGTCCCCATCTTCAAATAAAAAATCAATAGATGTTTCTATGCCTGCCTGTAATTCAATTGAACCAGGACCGATACTTCCATTTACTGTTAGAAATACAGCACCTGTAGAATCATATAAGTTCAAATTTGTAATCGTTAAAACTGAATTTATCGTATCAATGGAGGTTGCTGCAATTGTTTCCATGGAGTCTGCCTCCAATTCTACTATGCTGGATTCAGAAAATATAATTCCGTTGACATCATCAATGTGCCCATCTTCTCTAGTTGAATTGACACTTATGACAGTTGGATTTTCCACATCAATTTGATTTAAGTCCATTTCAAATGTTAGCGCAAAAAATTCCATTAAATCCATATTCATAATCAACACTTCTGAATCATCATCCTGATTATCAACTCCACCAACCTGTCCAGCTAAATACCCAGCCGCACAATCCCCATCACCATCATCGCAAAACCAGCAAACACAATATTCATCACCAGACTCAAAACCGATATTACCATCATTATTTATATAAATCTGGCTATAAGCTTCGCCGTAAAATAAAAACTCATTAGATAGTACTTGAAAATCATAATCATCATCTTCAACAGAAATAACATTTCCATATAATCCAGGCAAATCAGTAATAGATTCTTGTGAAACAGTATATTCTGAAAAATCACCATTTGGTGAAAAAGTCACTTTCGTGTATGCTAAATCCAACTGGTTCTCTATCGAATAGGCTTCAACAGGGTAAGTATATGATTCTTCCGATATTGTACTAAAATCTACTTCGTCATATTCTCCACTTCCATCAGAAATCCCAATGGCTAAACCGCCATAAGCGTCACCAGTATTGGAACCGGATAGAGAAAGATCTTTATAACTCAAGACAACCTTGTTTGACTCGTAAATTAATTGAATTTGAAAAGTATGAGTAAGATCAAGATTATCAAATTTAGGTACGTCAACAAAAGTAATAGTCGCATCAGTATCTGTATCGTCAAAGTAAACAGATCCTCCTGATCCTGGATCAAGATCTGTTAATAGAGCACCAATTCTTGGGCCATAAGAATAAGTACTATCATCTTCATCATCATTATCATCACCTTCCATATTTGATAGATCCAAAATATATTTTAATTCTGTTATAAAATCATCTGTTGTTGCAGTCAAACTTCCCTCGGCTTCTTTCATTCCCATTAATGTCATGGCATCTTGAATACTTTGATCTTGACCAACCGTGATATAAGCATTCGAATTTCTTTCAACCTCCTCCCAACTACCAATTAAATCATCTGCATCTCGAGTAGATGTTTGTTCTGTGTTATTTGGTGATAGTTCTTTTTGTTTTTTCATTTGAGAGATTGATTTAAAATTAAGTTGTTTTTGTAGATCTTTACTTAACTGTATCATTCGTTCTTGTAGATCCCCTGTACCGTAACATATTGAAAAAACGAGGATGCTTATAAAAAATTTTATCATTTACATATTCCTTTTAATAATGTGAGGAAAATTAATAGTTTTATGAAGATTTTCTTAAGGATTTAAAAAATATTATACCCATATTATTTTGAAAAATTAATAGTTCAAAAAACTATCTATAATTGTTCGTAGGTTCTAATATGAATCACAACATTAATGCTCTAAAATCTACTTTTGAAAATAATGAACTCGAACAAGATTATTTTGATGATAAATGGATAAAGGTCAGCTCATTTTACTTTAAAGTAATTATATTTTTCTCATCAGCAGCCACTTTATATCTCATAAGTCTTTTCATAAGAGATAATGTTGCCTTAAATAATATTATAAATCCAATAATATTTATTACTTTCCCCATTTTTCTCCTTTTAAAAAATGATGACTTCAAAAAAAAATATTTAGAAAAATTTTTATTATTTTTACCAGTCATCAATATGCCTTTGTTTTTTTATTTAGATTTTGAAAGATTATCAAATCTTCCTCATATTGCTTTTATGCCATTATTTAATTCAATTATATGGATAAGTATATTCCCTTTTAATTTTCTAGCATCAGTTTTTTCTTCTACAATACCATTTATCGCTTCTTTATTTCTTTTAAATAATTATGATACATTTAATATTCCTTTATACATTGTTTTATACTTTTTTCCACATACCTTATTAATAATTAACAAGTGGAAATCAGAAAGAGATAATCGTTTGAATTTTGCAAAATCAATAATTATCGAAGAGAATAGAAAAATGATGCATGAGACATTGAAGCGTTATTTTGGTGAAACTCTTAGTGAAAAGATTTTATCACAGAAAGGTCATTTGGAAGGAGAAAATAGGTGGGTTACCATTCTTTTTGCAGATCTTAGTTCCTATTCAACCATTACAGAAAAAATGTCACCTGAGGTAGCATTGGATTTTTTAAATGAATATTTTACAAAGATGCATAATGTCATCAAAGAATTTGACGGGCATACTTTAAACTATATTGGAGATGCTGTAATGGTGGTATTTGGTGCCCCAGAAAAACTAAAAAACCATGAAAATCAAGCTGTGAAATGCTCTCTGAAAATGAAAGAAGAGCTGAACAAATTAAATACTATTTGGGATGAAAAAGAAACATCTCGGTTCTGGAAAAATCATGGTATTGAATCAATTACAATGAGAATTGGTTTACATACAGGGAGTGTCATAGCCGGTAATATCGGAAGTCAGGAAATGCTTCAATACACAACTATTGGTGATACTGTTAATGTCGCAGCTAGACTTGAACAAGCGAATAAGGAGTATGGTACAGATATCTCTTTTAGTAGTGAAATTCACACAGCTTTAACGAAAGAACTGTACGAAAAGGCTAAATTAAGTGGTGAAATTATGCTTAAAGGAAGAGGAACTTCTACCAAAGTGTATTCAATTTAAAATCCCTTATTATTTAAGATTTTTTCTTACCTATTAAAGTTCCAATTTTACATTTAGTATATTTTAAATAAATTTATTTTAATCTTTTAGGAGGGATTATTTATTGTGAAACATATAACATATCTATTACTAACTTTAATAATTTTACTAACAATAAGTTGTGAGGATTATTATGGCGAAAAACCAGAAGAAATCATTCCAACTGAAGTAATATTATGGGGGACTGTCTATTCCGTAGAAAGCACAGATAGCTTAAATATCAGCAGTTTAGAGGAGAATGAACTAACAGGAACCATCCCTTCAACAATAGGTTATTTGACCAATCTGAGATATCTAAATCTAGAGGATAATGAACTAACAGGAGTGATTCCAGCTAGTATAGGTAATTTGACCAATCTGACGTATTTAAATTTAATGGATAATAAGCTAACAGGAGCGATTCCAGCTAGTATAGGAAACTTAATAAATTTAAATCATCTAGACTTAGATCATAATTACCTATCTGGTTCCATTCCCTCAAGTATAGGAAACCTTAATAGTCTAACTTATTTAAATTTAGGAGACAACCCATTTACAGGTTCTATTCCACAAGAAATATGCAACCTTGTTAATTTAAACTTTTTAGATATCTCTGATAGCTACGAACGTGGTGGCAGTCTAGGAGGTTTAATTCCAACAGAGATAGGAAATTTGATTAATTTAACATCATTGAGATTAGATGGTAACTTCCTCACAGGTCCTATTCCTCCAGGAATTGGGGATATAATTAATCTAAGAGAATTGATCTTAATGGGCAATCAACTTTCAGGAGAGCTACCTCAAAGCATTTGTAATTTGACAAATTTAAGATACTGTTTTTTACAGTATAATCAGTTCTGTCCTCCCTATCCATCTTGTGTGGAGGATTATTTAGAATATCAAGATATAAGTCAATGCAATTAATATTGCAAAATAATCATTCTATAGTTAGCAGAAAAAAGACTGTGTTATTATTTTTTATAGATTTTAATATAATTAAAAAATAAAATAAAAATGAGAAATTATTTATCACTACTATTTGATTGGTTATGAATTGGGAATGCCCTTACTTTTTAAAAAAATAATGAAAATATCAAAGTTGAATTAGGCGAGTGCCATCCTCATTTTTTTCAATTATCTATTGTGTACCATCACCTTGATAGGTACCATTTTTCATAGACTTCTTATAATATTCCACCGCTTCTTTTTCTTTCTTTCGTCTTAACTTATTTTTGATTTCAGTAGCTGCTTGGCCTCTAGTCATCTTCCCATCAATGATCTCATCCTTAAGGCCCATCTTTCTTGTAATAGATTTTTCTTTTTCAGGCACACCATCTTTTTTGATAAAGTCATTAATATCATCAGGATCAGTTAAACTATTTCCATCTCCATCTATCCATCCTACTGAGAGTTCTGGTTTAGTTTTAAAAAGATTACAAACTTTCTTATTGTTACTGACAACAATATTTTCATTAGTAGTAATATCTTTTCTTTTTTTCTTTATAGACTTTTTTCTCATTTAGGTATTATGTTTTTAAGCTATTTTGTAATGTTTTGAATTCATTGAAATATACAAACAATTATGCACTTATGCAGAGTGCTGAATATTTTTTTTACTATTTTTTATTAAAAAACAAACCCAATATTTTGTAAAAACTTCCGTTTTCTTTCTCATGGGATTTTAAATTACAATTCCATTTTCAGCACATATTAAGCCAAAAAAAAGTCATAATTTTTTTACTTTATCAATTAACTATTTTTCCTGCGAACAAAACTACATAAAACTTTTTCAATGATCAAAAGAGGTGTTAAGCTAACCTATTTGACCTTTTAGGGATTCATATTTATATTAGTCATAGTATATTATAATAATATCAACTAAAAAATGGAGTCAATATGTATCTAAGTTCGTTATTACTCGCCGATGATTATGTTGGAATGTCATTCTGGCTTGCTACTGCTATTATGCTTGCTTCCACAGTGTTCTTTTTTGTTGAAAGAGGAGATGTAAAAGGTAAATGGAAAACATCCATGACTGTGGCAGGTTTAGTCACAGGTATTGCCTTTTGGCACTATTTATACATGAGAGAAGCGCACCTTGCAGGAGATGTTACCACTGTATTTAGATATATGGATTGGTTGGTTACAGTTCCTTTGCAAATCATAGAATTTTATCTGATTCTAGCTGCTGTTACCATTGTTCCTGCATTATTATTTTGGAAATTATTAGGTGCTTCATTAGTCATGCTAATATTTGGATTTTTAGGCGAAGTTCAATTAATTGATGCGGGATTAGGCTTTGCTATAGGAATGGCAGGATGGATTTATATCATTTACGAAGTTTTTGCAGGAGAAGCCTCAAAACTAAGTCTCGCAAGCAACAACAAAGGTGGTCAATTTGCATTCAATTCTTTACGGCTAATTTTAACCGCTGGTTGGTCAATCTACCCAATTGGTTATTTCCTGGGTTACCTTGGTGGTGGAGCAGACCTTGGAACAGTGAATGTAATCTACAATATTGCAGACCTAGTAAACAAAACTGCATTTGGTTTAGCAATTTGGGCCGGAGCAACTATGGATTCACAAACAGAAATGGATTCATAAGAATTTCTAATAAATAGATTTATACTTTATTTACTAATTTAAAAGCCTTACTTAATTGTAAGGCTTTTTTATTTCTATTTATTGACCTTCATTCATTTATAATTATGAAAAGTAGATAGGATTGGAAGACATACTTTCAGAATATGAATTTTCAGGTTATTTCTTAGCCTTATTTTCCCATGAATAATTTTCCTATTTCAATGATTATTTAGATAAAAACGCTCAAATCGCTTTTTATTCTTGTTTCCGACACTACATGTTTTTTATATTAAGTTATGTTAAATAATTTAAATTGTATAATAAGTAGCCCAATATCAAAGTTTTTCTCCTGCATTCAAAAGAGTCTTATCTGGTTTATATTAATTTTATCATTTTCTTTCAGCTCTAGCCACTCTACAAAAAAGCCATATGAAATTTTGAGTTCATTATCACAGGACAATGGATGGAACTACGTATCCACTCAAAATAATATAAATCTAAGTACTAAAGATATAAATCAAGGAAATACTCTAGCAGTAAAAGTTCAGAAAGAGACTGATATTCCGCCTGAGGTGATTACAAATATATTGATGGATATCAAAAATTATGGAAGTTATTTTAAAAGTTCAAAGTCTCTTAAATTTTCTGAAGTCCGAAGAGAAAAAAATTTGGTAGAGGGTCATCACTTTATACCAGTCAATATTCCTTTTATAAAAAGTCGTGAATATTATTTTAGAATGCACCCAAGTAATTATCAGACAAAACAAACAAACACATTTTTGTATTGGTATTTAATTGAAAATAACTTTTCCATTGATAAACAGCCTAATTGGAATTTTAGTACGTCAATTTATTTAGATGTTGGTGCAGGAGTATGGAATAAAGAAGATTTAGCTAATGGAAATTATCTCTTATCTTATCGTCTTATACTAAATCCAGGTGGTTCACTTCCTG
>Ga0209603_1004016_pt1 | contig 12529 bp, 20 predicted proteins | sample COGITO_mtgs_1206_FD_184812 | JGI IMG/M metagenome (GOLD analysis project Ga0209603, IMG submission 184812) | Pelagic marine microbial communities from North Sea - COGITO_mtgs_120607 (SPAdes) (version 2) | ecosystem: Environmental > Aquatic > Marine > Epipelagic ... | reverse complement strand
AGCACCCTCAATTGGTTCATAACCTAACTGTTCTCTTGCTTCATTACGAGTTAAGATACCATCTCTAACACCTGCTGTAACAGATTCAAAAACTCTTTTTCTTTGTTCTGCCATAGCTGGAATAGAATCAATATCATATCTTAATTCTAAACCTTGTTCGTTAAACATAGGCACTAACCATTCATTCATGTCGCCTTGTATTCTGTCAAGCAAAGGAATAATAGTTTCATTATATAATGCAAGTTTTGCTTCTGCAAAATTAGAATAAGTTTGTGAATCAGGAATACCTATAAGCTGACTTGGTACACCATAAACTAAAGCAATATCTTTAGCTGACATATTTTTTAATTGTATAAAGTCCATATCTTTAGGAGATAAACCCATTTCTTTCCAATCAAAATCTCCCTCTAATAACATTGGCTTACCAGCATTACCAGTTCCACTAAATCTTTGATTGACATCATTCATCAATTGATTTCTTTGAACATCTGTTAATTGAACATGACCACCTGTTTCATCTTTAGGATTAAAGATAACAGCACCACTTGGTCTTGCTCCATTTTGTAATAAATTTACATTATGTTTGTTTGCCAAATTATGTTGGTCAATATCAACACTAGATGCTTGAATAGGACTCATTCCATAATAATCATCTAAAGGATTAAAAAGTTTTATGTGTTTAACTTTTGAAGATCCTGTTGCTTGATCTACATCATAGCTTTCAACTACTTGTCCTTTTAACATATAGTCATAAGCTACTGGCATTGCTCTTGTGCCTGTTCTAATTTTAATTCTATCTGGTCTTAAATTATAAAGTTCAGTTGGCGGAGTATTATCTCCTCCTACACTTAACATATAATTATTTCCTGCAATCAATAAATAAGAATAAACACTTTGAAAGTATTCAACTTGTGACATAGTTGGACTTGGCTTATATAATAAATCTAAAAGAGGGTGGTTATCAACTTCTTGATCTCCTCTAAATAAATTAATTTTAACTCTTGAAGCATTGTTTGCTATTTCATTTACGCATCTATAAACAATAGCATTTTCAGAATAACCATCAGTTGCTAAATCTTCATAAGAAATTTTAGGTACTGAATCATATCCTAGTGAATTATAATAAACTATCGGTGCTTCTTTTTTCTGCACCTTTGGTTGTTCTTTTGTTTTAAAAATATTTTTTATATTGTCATATATTGCCATTAACTAATTCTCCAATTAACTTTGCCTGTCCTTTGTGACAGTTCTGTTATTCCCCATACTAACGCATCTAATCGGTCAGGCGAACCTGTGAAAGTAGTGGGATTATAATTTGCCATTTGATCCTCTAAAAATTGAAATGGTTTTAAATGCTTAACTCTATTCTGTTCATATAATGCTGATATTGGTTCTGCTCTTAAATACTTACCTTTGGTTGCTCTTACACTTCCATAACTTATGTTGTTATCAATAGTCCTTATCACTCTTTCAACTAAATCTCCACCATTATTTACTTCAGCTATGATTTTATCTGCATCATACTTATAATAAGTTTCAACTGCCATCTTTGCCCATTGATCTGGTGTATATCTTCCAGTAACATCATCAAGTACATAAAATTTTTCATCTGTACCTTTAGCACAAACAACTATTCCAGTTTCATCTGAATGTTTATTACTAGTAACTGCTGGATCAATAGCAACTACTGTTCTTGTAAAGTTTGGTATTATATCTGTTGATTTAATGAGTGCCTTACTAATCATATTACGATTCCATAAAGCACCCTCAACATCTTCTAAAATTTCAGCGAATAATTCTTGTCTGCCCAGCCGAGTTCCTTCATATTTTTCTTTTAGTTTTTTAACTGCGGACTCTGCAAGATTATCCTTATTCTCAAAAGTGCTACCTCTCGTTACAAGAGAATCTTTATTCTGTACTAATTCTTTTATTAAATCTGTTGGCTTGGGTGTTGTTGTTATTATTACTTGTGGCTTGTCGCCAAGTCTTAATCCAAATAATAATTGATCCCATGCTTCTGCGTTTTTCCAACTTCCTAACTCATCACACCATGCTCTATGAAATTGTGGACCTCTTAATCGGTCAGGTTGTTCGGCAGAAAAAGTTTTATATACTGTGCCATTTTTTAAAACTAATTCTCCAATACTTCTATTCCAGTTTTCAATATTTTCAGAGTCAATACAACCTAACAAACCAGATACTCCCTCTATACAAGTATCACGACCATCTCCAAATGTTGGAGTTACTATCGCTATCCTTGAATTAGGTCTAGTCAATCCATAAAATGCAATATCTTGTGCACCTGTTCTAGTCTTACCCCAACCTCTACCAGCAAGTATTAACCAAACATTCCAATCTCCTTTAGGAGTTATTTGTTTCTGTCGTGCTGTCTTGCACCAGTTCAGGTGCTTCAATAATATCTTTTGGTTTGGTGAAGTTAATCTCGTCAAAAACTTTTCGGATTTCAATAAGCTGTCTTTCCTCTCCGAATAATTTATCTCCGTCTTTTCCTGTAAGTTCATGATAATTTTTTTCTTTCCAACCTGCTTGTGTCTTTAACCAGAATATCTGTGCAACCACATTACCATCTTTTGCTTTTTTAAACAAGGCTTGTGATATAACTGCATTTGCTCTGGCTTTACTCGTATCTAATTCTTTTCTAAAATTTTTTCTTAAAGTAGGTTCACTAATTTTTACTATCTGTGCTATCAAAGTTTGTGTTACCCCAGCTATCGTTAATGCTTCAACTAATTTAGCATCATCTTCTTTTTTTATATAAGGTGGTCTGCCTACTTCGTTATTTTCTGTAACCATAACCTTTTTTTCTATTACTCCATAATTTCTGCCAACTCCATACTTGTAGTTTAGAAGATATATGGTTTATCAATAATAATATTCGTTTAATCATTCCTTTTTTATAACCGAAAAAAATTATTTATGCACTATATATAATGATTATTAATAGAAAATAACACTAAAAAGTAACTTTTATTACGCAATTAATTAATATCTATAAGTTATTGAAAAAAAGTCGCTATTTTACTGACTTATTTAACTAATAAAAATTAATAATTTATATTATTTTACTTTTAATTCCTTTAAAAATGATTATAATATTTATTATGTTTAACAAAAAAAAGGAGATAAAAATGTCAACTACTAAAATGAAACAACTTCGTATTAAAATATTAAATAGTATGAAGAAATGTCAAGTTAAGCCACCTAAATTTATGTTCCCTAATCATTCGGTTGCGGAATATAATAAAATTCCATCTACTGCTGGTTATCATGTTATATGGACTAAAAATAAAATGTCTTATAATTTTGCTAGTGTTAGTATTGATGGTGTTATTAACCAAGTTCTTAAAATTGAAAATGATGGTTGTTTAAATAGCCATAGATTTGAGGTTAATAATGTCTAAACAAATAATGATGCAAAAAATTGTTGATAAAGTTATAAATCAAATTGATCAACATGGTAAAAACTGGTTAAAACCTTGGGCATCTTTAGGGATGCCTAAAAACCTTTCTTCAGGCAAAAATTATAGAGGAATAAATACTATTGCTCTATGGATTGCTAAAGAAGAATGTGGTTTTACTTCTGATATATTTGGTACATTTAAACAAATATCATCTAAAGGTGGTAAAGTAAATAAAGGTGCAAAAGGTACACAAGTTATTTACATGCAACCTGCTTTATACAGAAATGCTAGAACTAATGAAACTCCTGATTCATCAGATGGTTCAGTTAAAGTTCAATATAACTTAATGAGAAGTTATTTTGTTTTTAATCTAGACCAAACTACTGGATTAGAAGAATACAAACAAGTTCAAGCAGAGGGTTCTGAAACTTTACTTGATGTAGAACAGTATGTTAAAAATACTGGTGCTACTATTAAGTACTCATCAGAAACTTTATTTCTAAAAAATAGTTGTTATTATGTACCAAGTCAAGATTATATTGGAATGGTATCTAAAGAACAATTTAATGGTAATGAAAGTTCATCTGCTACTCAAAACTTTTATGCTACTTTACTTCATGAACTAACACATTGGACTGGTCATAAGTCAAGATGTGATAGAGATGAGAAGTATAAAGCTAAATATTTTGAAAACTTTGATTCAAAAGAAAAATATGCTTTTGAAGAATTGGTTGCTGAAATAGGTTCTGCTATCCAATGTTGTATGTTGGGTATAACAATGGAGCCTACTCCTCACGCAATTCAATACTTAAATATCTGGAAAGATAGAATTAAGGCAAAACCAGAAACTATCTTTAAAGCTAGTGCTTTGGCACAAGCTGGTGTAAATTATATTCAAGATTTACAACCAGAAAAACTACAAAAAGTTAGTTAATCTCTCTCTTACCCTGCCATCATTAATTTGGTGGTAGGGTTTTTTTTTTACAATTATTTCATTATGCTTTATCCCTTATCATAGGTGTACGCATAAATCAATAAAATTTTTGTTTATAGTAACCAAAATGAATAGAAAGATCGTCTAACACCTCTCTTAATCTTTGTCCCATATATCTTTGATCAATATGTAAAATATTTCTTGTTTGTTTTAATGAATAATCTTGTCCACAAATATAAGAAGCAATCTCAAAACCTTTATTTCCTAACACTTTATGAATAGAAACAAGTTCTTGAATGTTATGCAAAGCACCATAAGAAACTTTATCTTTAGCACCACCTGTAATAAAAAGACTTAAATCCCTGCCTTTCATTCCCCCGATAGCACTACTTTCAAATATTTGCCTAAATTTTATTCCTGCTTTATGTTGATAATCAACAATTAAATGCCTATGAAACATATAATCAAGTCCACATTCTCTAACATTAACCATTACAAGAGTTGTATATTTTTTACCTTGTGTAGTTAATTCGTGTCTTTGTTGTGGAACTATTTCTGGTTTTTTGTCTTGATCTTTCATAAAAAATTGTTTATTAAATTGTTATGCAAATAGAAATAATAGATATTAATAAACTGTTACCATACATTAATAATCCTAGAAAAAATTTAAACATAGACAAAGTTGCTTCTAGCATAAAAGAATTTGGATTTCAACAACCGATAGTCGTAGATAAAAATTATACAATCGTAGTTGGTCATACAAGATTTGAAGCAGCAAAAAAATTAGGTTTAAAAGAAGTTCCAGTTCAGATAGCTGATTTAACTGATAATCAAGCAAAAGCATACAGGATAGCTGACAATAGATTAAATCAAGACGCAAACTGGGATACTAAATTATTGAATTTAGAATTTAATGATTTGTTATCTGAAAATGTAAATTTAGATACTTTAGGTTTTAGTAATGATGAATTAGATAATTTATTATTAAAAACTGATGAAGAATCAGATGTTGATTTAAATGAAGATATAGAATCTCAAGAAGAAAGAATAAATGATATTAAAATGGTTCAACTATTTTTTAATCCAGAAAATGACATTTTATTTAAAGAAGCAATAGAAAAAATTTCTACAAGAGATAAAATAGATAATATTTCTGATGCTGTATTAAAAGCAGTATTAAATGAAGCTATTAAAGATTAATCCTATATTAAATGAAGAACAAGTTGCTAATTTAAAAGGAACTTTTTTTACTAAAGATTTAATTAAACATCATATCACAGAAGATACAAAAATCGTAAATGAAAATGGCGATATACTTGCTGTATATAAAAAAAATGCTGTACCTAAAGAAGTAATTAATAAATGTCGTAGTTCTTTTAGAAAATCAATTTCATTAAGCAATAATAGAGGTCAAGCCGCAGGACCTATTCCACCTGAATTAAATATAGGAGATAAAATTGATGGATTAACTATTGGTAAAATAAAAGGTAATAGATTTTATCCTTTATTAAAAACTGGAAAACTTTCAAAATCTCCAAAATCTAAAGCAGTTAAAAGTGCTATAATTGGTTTTAGTGATAGATACCCAAGAATACCTTATTGTCGTACTACTATGTGGACTCAAAGAAATTGGAAAGAATATAATAATTGTTTAGAATATATAAAATATGTTGATGCTTTTTTTAAACAACACGCACCAGCTAGATATAAAATACAAAAAAAAATGGCAGAAAAAAGTTCACAAGATTTTATAATTAAAGATACAGCTTTCAGTACAGTAACAGTTAATAAAAATTTTAGGACTGCTGGTCATTATGATAATGGAGATTTAAAAGAGGGCTTTGGAAATTTAGGTGTTATATCAAAAGGCGAATATGATGGTGCTATAACTGTTATACCAAGATATGGTATTGGTTTAGATTTAAAAAATGGAGATTTAGCTATATTTGATGTTCACGAATTACATGGAAATACAGAAACTACTACAAAAAGTTTTTATGAAAGAATCAGTATTGTTTGTTATTATAGGGAAAAAATGATATATTGTGGAGATTATGAGTATGAACTTAATAGAGCAAAAACTAATACAAAAAAAGTTGCCGATGAAGAAGAACTACAAAGAGCAAAATTAATAAAAGATGAAATTTTAAATGGATTATAGAATTGCAATACCAACAATATCAAGATCAAAAACAATAAAAGAAAAAACAATAGGATATTTATTAAGAACTGATATTGATTTAAGTAAAATTGATATTTTTTTTAGCAATCCTGATGAAATAGATGATTATAAAAAACAATTAAAAGATTTACCTATTGGTAATTATATACCAACTAATCAAAAACATATAAGATTACAAAGAAATTTTATTTCTAAATATTATCCTGAAAATACTTTTATATTAGGTATTGATGATGATATTCAGTCAATTAGAATTAAAATAAACGATAAAAAAACACAAGAACTTACACAATTAAATGAATTTATTATTAATGCTTTTCAAGTTTCACAAAATAATAAGTCTGATTTATGGGGTATTGGTGCTGTTTTAAATCCTTTTTTTATGAAAAATGCTGTTAGTTTTAATTTGAAATACATTGTTGGTTGTTTTTATGGTTGGAGAAATACCCACTTATCTAAAAATATTTTATCAACAGAAAAAGGTTCAGATGGTTATTTATATGGTAAAGAAGATTATGAAAAAAGTATTCAATATTATATAGCAGATGGTAAAGTAACAAGATTTAATTATGTTGCTCCAAAAACAAAATATTATTCAGAAGATGGTGGAATACAAACTTATAGAACTATTGAAAATGAAGGTAATGGTGTTAATTATTTATTAAAAAATTATCCATCTTTTTGTAGAAAAAAAAATACTAAAGAGGGTAAATATCCAGAAGTTAGATTAAAAGATTATAGAAAAAAAAAATGATTCCAAAATTGTTTCATTATATATTTTTTGATTTAAAAAAAGGCAAAAAATTTGAAGATTTTCCAATTTTTATTAATAACTTAAAAAAATGTAGAGAAATAAATCATGATTTTGAAATTAAAGTTTGGAATGAAAAAAATGTTGATGAATTAATTAAAAAATATGATTTTTATGATAATTACTTGAATTTTAAATACCCAATACAAAAAGTTGATTTTGCTAAATATTTGATTCTATATGAAAATGGTGGAATTTATACTGATTTAGATTTAAAACCTGTTAAAAATTGTTCTCCTCTTTTAAATAATAATGTAATTTTTTCAAAATCTCCTTATGAACCAATACAAAATAATTGTATAGGAACTGAAAAAAAAAATGAGCTTTTTTTAAGTTTAATGAAATATTCAATAAAACAATATGATGAAAAAATAAAAAATAAAATTTATGAAACTTGGACAGGAAGATTCGTTTTACAAACTACTGGACCTCGTATGATGACTAGATTTTTAAAAAAATATAAAAATTTACCTACTGTTAATATAACATCTTTACCAGAAAAAAATTATGATGTAGATTTTCCTTATTTTATTGATTATTGCACTAAAACTTGGATGCAAAAAATATATTATGGAGATAATATAAAAATAAATACTAAAAATTTAATTAAATAATAACTATTTTATCATCTTCATCATCAAGAATCATATAATCTTTATCTAATCTATTAATTTTATAATTTTTGTTATTTTTAGTAAATCTTTCAAAATTACCATTTTTACCAATATGGCGATAGCCTAATTTTACCAATCTGCTTATAACATTATTAATATCAGTTTTATTATTAGCTTCATCTTCAAATCTTCTTTGGTTAATCCATGTAGAAACATGGGCTAGGAACTCCTTATCCTTCACCGTAGAGGCATATCTGTTAAAACTGATAGCAACCTCCTCTGGAACCATATCAGAACAATTTAGGGCATATTTTTTTCCTGCTAAAAATTTAGAACCTTTTTTATGGCTTATCAAAGACCAAAACTTTTCAAACATAGATTGTATATTCTTATTAGGTATAGGTCTAGGTATAGGTATAGGTGCTATCATTTTGCTACTAGCATTATCTCTTTTTGCTAGACCACCTTTTCTTCCTGCTTCTGACCTTGATTTGTATTTAGCTGTTAAATATTCATGTTCTGCTGTTAATCTTTTATGAGTCCATTTATTATCTTCTATTGACTTAATATCATAATTTTTTAATCCCTCATTGATAAAAAATTCTATTAAAATTGCATCTACAATAGCTTCACATTCTTTTGTTTTACAACCACATATTCTATATGCAGAATCAGTTGTAAAAGGTTTAGAATTTTTAGTCCAACAAAAACATATTAATCTTATATATATTCCTATTGCTTCATTTGTTAGATGAACAGTTTCTGCCGCAAAGGTATCAGTAAATAATTGTAGTGCGTGAAATTTATTAGTTTCTTTATCCATTTTTGCTCCATTTCTAGTTATAGTTTAGTTATGCTTCGTAATGTTTTGTTATTATATTATTTAATTGAATAAATAAATCATTAATTTCTCCTTTCAGTATATAATGTGGTGTTTTTAAGGCATTTGACACATTTTGCCATAATTTTTGACTTTTACTTAATGATCCTTTTTGTGTCTTTAATTCTATATAAACCATTTTGCCACCCTTGAACTCTAGGATCAAATCAGGACAACCAGATTTCATTCCCATTTGAGCCAATAACATTTTATATTTTATTGACCTCACACCTTGATTTGGAATATGAAAAAATCTTAATTTAGAAAGTTTTTTACTTTTTAAATAATTAATTAATTTAATCTGTATCTGATACTCTTTCATTTCTTAAAGATTTAATTGTTTTTTTTAATAACTTTATGTAATTAGGGTTAGTTGCATATCTAGTTAATGTTTCCGCTAAAACTAAAACATCTAAATCATCATTTTTAAGCATTTGAAACCTTAACTCTCTAAAATGATTAAAAGCTGATCCTGTATTTAAAACAATAATATAATCCTTGACAGATTCGCATTTATTTTGATATATTTTAGCACCAAATTTAGAATTTTTATTGTTTGATGGTTTTAAATGTGGTTCATCTAAATTGAAAGTCATTACTCCAAATAAATTATTACCCTCTTTTGCAAATCTGCTAGTACCATAAGCACTTTCTATTACAGCTTGTGCTACAATTATTTCACGTGGAACATTTTGCCATATAGTTGTATTCCTCTCTTGCCAATCAATACAATCATTAAGTGATTTAATAAACTCTTTAGAATCATTATAAACAAAGTCAGGTTGTCTTGCTTCAATTTTTTTATCCATATCTTTACTTAATGATGTTTGAATTATGACTAAAATAAGAACCAATATCCATAATTTATATTTCAAAAAACTTTCTAAATTTATCATTTTTAAAATGTTCATAAACTCTCTCTCTAATCTTTTTATCAGGACTTTCAAGAGCAAAACACATTCCTCTAGCAATCGGATTTATTTGATATAATTGCCAAAACATTTTTTCATTCATAGTATGTTGCTCTCTGTGGTGTTCAAGACACAGTGGTGTTGTAAAAATATCACAGGGTTTCATTCCTATTCCTGCTCCAGAAAACCTTATATGTGCGGCTTGAACATCTTCCCTCCTGCATATTAAACAAGGTTGTGAAGCAATAAACATTAAATGTTTTCTACTTCGTAGTGGGTTTATGCTCTGATACATCTATGTCAAACTCCTCTAGTAAAGTTTCTGATCTTAACTTATATATTGATTCAGGTTTTCCGCCCTCATTATTTTTATTTTTTTCTGTATCAATAATTACACCTTGCAATTTAAGTTCAGTAGTTCTAGGTCTGATTGTTAATAAATTGACATTTAAAATATTGGCTAATTCAGAACCAATTAATCCTTTTGGGTGTTTATATAACTCAATTAATATTTGTTTATGCAACCTGCTTAATCTTTTATCAGTATCTTTTGCACTTGCTATTGAGTTTCTATGACCTCTATGCCCTGCTTTATATGGGTACTTATCTTTAAAAGTAAATTCATCTTGCATCTATAACCTCCTTTAACCAATGTGGTGTTTCTGAATAATTATATTTTGCAAAATATGATTTGTATTCTTTGTAATACTTTCTATAAGAAAATATATAGCAATCTCTTTTACAATCATCTGGCATACATAGTGGTGGATTTGTAAAATTTACACTAGGAAAATTATTTTCTACATTCCATACTCTACCAATACCACGAAGCAAACTAATTATATTAGATGACTTGTGTATTTTTTTATATCTTTTTGTATATTCTTTTCCTAATTCTGTACCAAGCATAAGTGCATATTTATAATTTTCTATTGATTCACCTACCCATATTGTCATTGGGTGGTGTGGATATGCAGGTTTATATAAGTTATCATCTAAACCACAATGTCTTTGATATGCAGTTGACAACATTTGTGCAGTTTCTAAAATCATTTTAACAACATGCTTATCACAATGATACCTTGCACATAATAAAGGATCTTTATCTAAATGAAATATGTTCATGAATAATCCTCCAAAATTAGTTCGTCAAACTTCATTAACTTATTATAACATTTCTTGTGTAATGAAATAGGTATTATTCCTAATTTACCATCAAAGCGACTTTCCTTTTTAATACTTTCTCCAGCTTTAAAAGTTTTTAAACATACCGAACAATTTTTTAGTTTTATTTTTATCATTAGTTTACCACCTTTGCTCTTTGTATAATTGTCATTTCTTGTTTATTAATTGTTTGAACATCTTTTTTAATAAATTGTAAATCCATATAACAACCTAAATTCCATGCTTTAGATTTTAAAGCACCATTTCTAAAATAATCATATTCTTTAAAACCATAAAGAATTATATTATCTTTTGTAGAAAGATTAGATTGAAAAACATTTAGATAAACAATAGGCTCAATTTGATCTCTATCAATTTCACTTATTTGTTTTTGTTGAATATACTTAACTCTTTCAATTACTGACTTTGACATTATTTTACCTCCCTATGAACATATAAATAATCTTTCCAATTTAAACCTAAATCTTTAAGTGCTTTTTTTATTCTTCTGCCACATTCTGGACCAATTTCAAATGACTCCATAAATCCACTATGATCTCTAGCAATTTCTTCTTGGTTAAGATCAACTATTATTGAAGGACTTAAAATACAAACAACACTATAAGAAGTATTTTTATGTTTTATACCTTTAGCACATTGAACACATTGACCATAAAAATTATTTCTTGAATAATGGTCGTCATTTCTTTCCCACATTTTTGAACTTACATTTGTTAATTCTGCTATATCAAGAGTATTAAATTCAAGTCCTTTATTATTTTTTACTTTTTGTATTTGTAACATTTTATATCTCCTTATTTAGTTATGAGTTCATTATAACTATTTTTAGATAAATTAAAAGTAAATAATAATAAATAATATAAAATAATATTGTTAAAAAGTTAGTAAAATAAGGGTTTTTTGTAAAAAGTGAGTAAAATAAGGGTTTTTAGATATAATTATTATATATATAAAGTGTAATAAAAAATAATAAAAAATATTATTTAATGCTTTTATTTTTTTTAAAAATGAAGTATAAATAGTCATAACAAAAAAACAGGAGAAAAAAAAATGCTAAAAATAAATATAAAAAAAAATAATCAAGTTCAGGTTAAATCTTTTTTTCAAAAAAAAGAATTAGAAAATTACCTTTTTGAATTAACTGTTGCAAATATTCCATGTGTAACAGAAGGTAATCCTGCTAATAATATTTGGAATCTAAATGTTGGTTCTTCATATAAATTTTTAGGTTATATTATTTCAATAATTGGTAAAAGTCCTTATCATAATACTGATCATGGCAAACAAATGTATGGGAGTTAATCATGGCTAAAGCTAAAGATATAAATATCTATAAAATATTTTCTAAAACTTATGATAGATCAATGTTTGGGTTTATAGGTTTTGGAGAATTAAAATTAATGACTAAAGTTAAAACTGTTAGACAGACTACTCCTAAAGTTTCAATGGGTAATCATGTTGATAAGTTTATTAAAGAAAAAAAACTAACATTGGTGGTAAATAATGGCTATTAAACTTGATTTAGAACTAGCTGGTAAAATTGAATTATACTCTTACAAAATTGCTTTATCAAAAGTAATTGTTGATTGT
>Ga0209603_1004014_pt1 | contig 12532 bp, 6 predicted proteins | sample COGITO_mtgs_1206_FD_184812 | JGI IMG/M metagenome (GOLD analysis project Ga0209603, IMG submission 184812) | Pelagic marine microbial communities from North Sea - COGITO_mtgs_120607 (SPAdes) (version 2) | ecosystem: Environmental > Aquatic > Marine > Epipelagic ... | reverse complement strand
CTTCGTTGGCCGCTTTGCGTGTAAAGGCTAGGAAAGCAATGCTGCGAGGTTCGACACCCTTCTGGAGAGCGTCATCGACCATATTAAGAAGTCGAGTTGTCTTCCCCGTCCCCGGTGGGCCGAATATCCTGAACATTCTCTTTCTCCCTTTGGTAAATCTGCCAGACGCGCTGCTTGCTAATGTTGAACCATTTAGCCACCGCTGTTTTTGTCATGTGCCTTTGATCGATCATGTGAACGATTTCGGCGTTACGCATTTCTTTAAAGACGTTCTTACTCAAAACGGGCTCCCATGTTTTGGCGCAAAGTCCGGTGTAGATATATCCATGTCCCCTACGTTGTAGGCAGGTATTTGCCAGACGCGGACGGCACGACCTTTGATCTTGAGCACCGTGCTGTCGCCGTTGATGTCCCGCAGACGTTGAGCAATGCGGTGCGACTTGTACTCAAAGAATTTGTTCTTCTTTAGAAAGTTCTCAAAGTCCTTGAGGCGGAAATAAGTAACCATAGCGTCCTCATCGGTCCAAGGGCGGCGAAGCAAGATTTCTTCTTTGTCCTGCGCTTGCTGTAGGAAACGGCAAAACTCTTCTAGGTAATCGTAGAACTGCCCGCTGATACTTGCATCCACGGCGACTTCCATGATGGCGCTTTCGTTTTCGCGCATTTCTGTAAGCAGGGCGCTGATCCGACCTTCCCACTGTTGCTTTGCCACGCTACGCGGCATGAAGTTCAATTGCTCCATGCAAGCTTTCTGAAACATGGGCTGGCTCATCAAAGCGTCAGTGTCTAGCTCCAGAGGCTCCCCGTTAACGTCCATAAACCAAACCGGGGGTGTTGAGTTATACTTACGCAGATTGGCCACTGTAGCGTTCTGTACGGCGCTCCCAATGCCAAACTTGCGGGTTTGGCAGAGTTCCTTGTTACAATGCGCGTTGATCGGCGCATCGCTGCACCTGTAGGCGTAATCTTTGCGTTCAAGCTGCTTTGCCACCACGGTCACTTCAGACAGAGGCAGCGGCGGCTCTAAGTACTGCATGTTGTATGTTAGGATTTCTGTTTCCCAGCTGTCGGGGTAGGCCTTGCGTAAGTATACGCCGATATTAAACAGACCGTTATTGCGCCCACCTTCGGAAATCTTTTCTTTGACCAGATGCTGCAAGCACGGCGGTCCGTCCCGAACAGGCGTACCCTCGGCGCTTTCGGTAATCTGTAACTTTTGTATCTGTTCCGGGGTTTGAGCATATTTTTCGTAAAGCTCAAAGAACTCTTCAAGCGAAGCAGATGTGCCGTCGTCCAAGATGCCGTAGCGTAAGCCTTCTTCCGCATTGTAATATGGTAGGTTCAAGAAGTTACCTACATCTCCGCGGTCCAAGTGCAGCTTTATCTGCTTTGGAAATATCTCGCTCTCACCGTAGCCCAGCGCCGCGGCCACGCTTTTCAATGATTTCTGCATGTCCTTTGCTTCAACCCAATCTGTAGAGAAGAGGAAGCAATGAGCCCCACCGGACTTAGAACGGCAGACAACCAGCGGTATCTTTAATTTTCTAATCTTTTCCAACAGGAGCTTATGGTCTAGCGGATACTGATCGATATCAACGCAGCCCCATTTGCACATGTTGTCAGCATTAATCGGTATGATGCCGATAGAGTTGCCCTTGCCGGACAAGTGGCCTTCCCATAGACCCGCGTTCCGCGGTTCACGAACGATGCCCGCTTTACCTGTATTTTTGCCGTTGGACTGCGTTTTGTCTATGCGGTATGTGCCGTAAGCTTCTTTTAGTCCATCAAAGATAGACGAGAACTTTTTAACTGTCATGGTTATGTCCTTGCGGTGGGGACTGCCGTAGCAGCCCCCTAGTAAAACTTAAAACGGGATGTCGTCTGAGTTTGCGTTCTCAGCTTTTTCGTTTTCGTGTTTTACAACAACATCGCCGCTCAAGACGCTTTCAGAGAAAGCTTTGGCCTGTGCGTAGATGTTGGCATCTTGGATTGGTTCCTCACGCGACATTTCCCAGCCGTGCCAAGAACCCTTGGAGTTTTCTTCTGCTACCGATTTGATGCGGTAGATGTGCGAGAAGCGGGGTGGGTTAAACGGCCCGTTCTTCCCCTGCATGGTAACAGATTGGATCATGCTGTTCCATTTGCGGGACTTCTTCAACTGTGTTGACTTCATCGCAATCAGAGCGGTCTCGGTTGATCCATCTTCTTTGACTACCAGTACATAGTGTTGGTGTGTCTCTTCAATGTAGTCACCGTCGCCGCCAACAACATATTCTTTGTTGTCTTCGCTGCTACGTTCAGTCTTAGGGCGGGTGGAGTCGTTAGGCTGATAGATAGCCATAGGTGCGCCCGATCCTGAGCCCCGTGGAAGCCACTGAATGAATACACGCTGATAGGCGCATGGAATGACCAACATGCCGTCCTTGCCGCTTATAGCCTCTCCTGAGACGGTGTTATAGATGTCACCTTTTCGGGCGGTCTCGTGAGTGTCCAGAACAGAGTCCAAGCCACTAAGGAGTTTCAGAAACGGCAGAGCCAGATCATCACTGCTAATGTTTTGGTTACCTTGACCCGCGTCCTGTTCAAACATAGCCCCGTCAAACTGTACTACGTCAGACTTTTTTGTTTTTGCAACTGCATTCGCCATTATTTTGCTCCTTTGATTATAGCGCGTTGGCCTACATAGGCCCCAAACAATTCCATAGGGAAATCATCCCCGGCTTCGACGCGTTCCCGCACAAAAGCCTTGAGTGTACCAGAATGAACACTTTCGCTCTGATCGGCAGGAAAGCCTTCTTTTGAGGCAAACGCTTTAAAGGCGCTTGCCTGTTCGTCCTCGCCACGACCAAACTCACAAGACACAACGTTCTTGATAATATCGTCGTAACCGTTTTCACGCAGCCACTCATAGGCAAGCGGGCGGTTAGCCACTAATATGCTGGCTCCGTAAGTAGGCTTAACGTCTACAGTGGAACCATCATCTAATGAAAACGAAGACATGCCCAACTCCTGCATAGCAGACGGCAGTTCTTCATCCGTCAGTTTCAACAAGTCCTTCTTCCGAGACTTGAGGTCTTTCTCAATCTCTTCGACTTCTTGTTGCGCCTGTCGGATTTTTCGGGCTAGGGTGGAAATCTCACCGAGGTTACCCTTCTCTACGGAATTAGCGACTGTATCTTCAAAGTCGGATTCCATCATCGATAGTATGTCGTTCATGTTTTCTCTCTTTCGTTGTTAAAGACCCTTTTACGGCCTTGACAAAGACGCTTATATTCTTATAAGTTCTCATAGTCAAGCGTCAAAAGGAGAAAACTTTGTACCAGTTTAAAACTGAACCGTTCGACCATCAGCGTAAAGCCTTGGAAGGCTCGTGGTCCGCGAAGTTTCATGCGTACTTTATGGAGATGGGAACTGGTAAAAGTAAGGTTGCCATTGATAACATGGGCATTCTTTACGACAAAGGTGAAATCACCGCGGCGTTAATTGTTGCGCCCAAGGGCGTTTATGACAACTGGGCGCTTGGCGAGATACCGTTACATTTATCTGAGTCGGTTAACCGTAAAGTTTTAAGCTGGAAGCCTACTCTGAGTAAAAGGTATGCCGCAGAGCTTGAAGAAATGATTATGGAAGACTTCGACGGGCTCAAGATATTTGTCATCAACGTTGAAGCTTTCTCCTCGCCACGCGGTGCGCGGATGGCGGGACGATTTCTGGTACAGAACCCCGACAACATGGTGATTGTGGACGAAAGCACGACTATCAAGAACCGCAAAGCCCAGCGCACAAAGAATCTCATGGTGCTCACTAAATATAGTAAGTACCGCCGCATACTTACGGGGTCTCCGGTCACCAAAAGTCCTATGGATTTGTTTAGTCAGTGTAATTTCTTGGATGAACGCGCGCTTGGTTACAACAGTTTCTTTGCCTTTCAAAACCGCTATGCTATAGTACAGAAGCGTATGATGGGGGCGCGCAGTTTTCAGGAGATAACCGGGTATAGACGCCTAGATGAGCTAAACGAACGCTTGTTTAACTTCTCCACCCGCATCTTGAAAGAAGAGTGCTTAGACCTCCCTGAAAAAATATACACGCGCCGGAATGTAGAACTAACGGACGAACAGGCCAAGGTTTACATGCAGATGAAGAAGCTGGCTTTGGCCCAGCTTGATGGGGAGCTTGCAACTACAGAGAGTGTGCTGACGCAGATCATGCGTCTACAACAGATTTGCTGCGGTTTCTTTCAACCCGACGTTGGAAAGATACAACCGCTAAAGAACAACCGTCTGAGTGAACTAACGAGCATTACAGACGAGCTATCAGGGAAGGCAATCATTTGGGCGTCGTATACCCACGACATTCAACAGATTTGTCAGACCCTGCGCGACCGTTTCGGGCCCGATTCGGTCGCACTTTATTACGGGGAAACACCTCAAGATGAACGGCAGGAGATTGTTAACCGTTTTCAAGACGTTAACGACCCCCTGCGTTTCTTTGTAGGTCAACCCAAAACAGGTGGGTATGGAATTACCCTGACAGCCGCCAACACCGTTATATATTACAGCAACTCTTATGACCTTGAGATACGTCTACAGTCCGAGGACCGCGCTCACCGGATCGGTCAAAAGAACGCCGTTACATATATCGACTTGGTTTCACCCAATACCATAGACGAAAAAGTCTTGAACGCGCTGCGCAGCAAGATTGATCTCGCTGGGCAGGTTCTTAAAGAGGATGTTAGCGGGTGGCTGACATAATTCCAACGGGTTCTTGTTGAGTCAACGCTTCGGCCATGTTTGCCAAAGAGTATTTTTCCCTTAACTCTTGGCGACGCGGCTGCATAGAAGCGTCTATTTCTTCCAACTCGGGTTCCATCATCTCTTCTGGTCTAGCTATAGGACGCAGGCTAGTTGCCGGAGCCGAGAACTCTATTTCAGGAGGTCTTGCTCGCGGACGGTAAAACGCTAACGAGCCTTCTTGTTCAACAGGCATAGACATCAGAGCTTCTTCGGGTGTGACGGGGTTGAAGCCCGCACCGCCGCTTTCCGCGTAAAGCGCCATGTTTGCAAACTTACGGCCATAGTCACTTAGGCTTGTCTTTCCGTCATTAGGGTCATACCGACCGCCCGTTTCTAAGAACTGCTGCATTCCAAAATCGCCGCCAATATGCGCCATGCCGAGCAAAGAACTCATTGTAATCGGAACACCTTTGATTACTTTTCCGATGTAAGCATCCAGACCTTTGTCCATTACATAGTCTATGGTCTTCTGTTCGTACCATTTTTGGAACTGCATCTGAAGCTCTGGGCTGTTCAGATACTGTTCATCAGAAAAATTTAAACCTTCTTGGTCTTTAAAATCAGCGAGGGCAGCATCTCCAGCCTGAGTTAAACCTCTGTATCCACGGTCGTTTACAACATTAGACCGACCGCTAGACTCAGACGCTATTAAAGCCCTTTGATATTCAGACAGTGGTTCTTCAACCTCCCCGCCTTCGGCCAAGCCCACGGGTAGATACACTGGATCAGGGACAACAATGCTTTGAGGAGTGCCAAGTGCGTCACTTTCGGATGTGGCCGTAGTTCCTATCATCGGAACACACGCTCCTGCGCTATAATCATAAACATACCCCGGACCGCAGCTTCCCGGTCCATTGTCATTGTCCGACTTGTTCATGTCCGTCATCATAGCGTCCATGCGCGCTTTAGCATCGCTACTTAAAGACAAATCATCCGGGCTTTCAACCATCATAGGCAACCCTGTGACGCTGTTTATAATGTAAAAACCTCCGGCACCGGATTGATAAACGTTTTTGTCGTCGGTAACTTTAACAATAGGATCTGTTTTTCTTAAACCGCCAAGATATGCCAAGCCTTTTAAACCCATGCTTATGGGGCCGGGAAACATTGTTAGGCCCTGATTTCTTGGATCATCCGGATTACCTTTAATTCCAGAGCCCCGCATTGCCGCAATTTTTTGAGAGTTTGGGTTAAATAAATCTTTAGCTTTATCATACAGAAGACCCATAATACCTTGAGGCTTCGGTTCTGGTGCTGCTACTGGTGCTGCTACGGGTGCTGCGTCTCCATCGTTGTTTCCATTATCAGAAGGATTATATATGCTAATCGGACGCGACTGAGGTCTAAGGCTTTTTTCAGGAGCCGAACTGGAGCTAGATGTAAAACCTTCAAAGCCTGCACCGGGGGTGTAATTTGATCCCCCCTTCCAAGTGCTTGGTTCAAACAATTTCCAATAAGCTGGAACACCGCCCGGACCCGGAAGACCCGCACCACCGTTTTCCAAAAGCATTTGCTCTTCTTCTGGATTGATATACGCCAGCATGTGCGGCTGATTGTTAATCATCGTTTGCCTTGGAACAACGCCGCCGTCCGCGAACTGTTGATAAGCACCAATGCCCCGCGGTCCGCGAGTCATGTTACGGGCTGTTTCGTTCAGTGTTCCAATGCCGCGCATAACTGCACCTCCGTCTGAGTATTTTTTCGCCGTAGCGTTTTGTTTTCTTGCAAACTCTTGAACGAGCATAGCCTGCTTAAATATTTCGTCCCCGGTACGAGTTTTCGGATCCGCGCCTGCGAACGTTCTAAATTCGTCCTGACCAACCGTTTCAAGTCTATCCATCTGGTCTTGAACCGTATCCTGTGGCAACATCTTTTTTATTACCGTTCCGGTACGCGCCGCATAAGCGGCTCTTTCCTCGTCGGTATAAGGCTCTTTTGTTTCTGGATTAATGTTCATCACGCGTTGAAATTTTGCTGACGCGGGGTCTTCCCCAGTTGCCGCATAATATTGCGCGGGAAGGTTGTACTCGTAAGGCTCTTCAAAAAACTCGGCTATCATTTCTTGCCTGTCAAACTTGTATTCTTCAGAGCCGGGTCTGCCAAAGCCACCGCCTACGCCACGTTTTCTAAATCTTTGTTCTTCCATAGTTTCGAAAAAATCCAAAAGCCTTTTAAAGTCTTCTGGAGGCATTTCTCTTTTTAAAGTTGGTATGTTTAGAAAAAACTCTGAAGCTACTTTTTCTAACCCTCTATGACGAAACTCATGTGCTTGTTCACTTAGATTAGCCGTCCCCGTATAGTTTCCAATAATAATTTCATCGGTGTTTGGGTTGTAATGAGAACCTGCGTTTTGCATTACTTTTACAACATTTGGGTCAAATCCCGCCCTAGAAATAGGTTCCAAAAAAGGGTTCATCTCTACTTCGTATTCTAGGTTTCCAAACTCCCTAACCTTATCAGCCTCGCCGCCATCCTGAAACGAAGCAATGCCGCGCATGACTTCGCCTCCGTCTGCCTTCATAAGTCTTGGATCATATACATCGTCAAATTTTGAAAACCTACCTTTTAAAACCGCCGGATCACCCTGCGTCCTGTCTGTAAGCATAATGTAACTTATTTGACGTTCTCCGGTTTCCGGGTCGCGGCCTTCAATGTTGTTTTTATAAGGAACATGAGTAAAACCGTTGTCCGTCAAATCCTTTTTAAACGCTTCCATAGCAACGTCTAAATCAGCAATTTTGTTCTGATCGGCGTAATTGTTCATAATTTCTCGGACTTCTTCTTCCGAAAATACTTCCCCATTTTCATTTAAGAACGGCTTATCGACACGCGCCCTTAAAGGCATTGTGGACCCTCCTTTTGATCCTTCCGGAAGGTCAAATATTTGTTCCGCGTCCATGTTTCCTAAGTGGAATTTCGCCCGATCTTTTGCCGCTTCTTTAGTGCCAACGTGTGTTCCCAGCCTGTCAAATCGTTTTGTTGACCTTGAAGAATCAAACGTATCTCCTTCAAAGTCGCCCTTACTGTAATGATATACATCTTCAGAAAACATTTCTTCAGGGCTTATTTTCTGACTTGCAATCTCGTCGGCTAAATCGGCTGGAACCCTTCGAACCATTGTCTTCACGGCGGGGCCCGCAACAGGAATTAAGCCCGCAGCCTCTCCCGCTGCCATAATCCCCATTTTTAAAAGGCTTGGGTCTTCCGACTGACTTTCTTCATAAATCTCTTGACCCGTTTTTACGGCGGCAAGTGGGGAAAAATCTATCGCAGTTTCTGCGGCGCGAACACTCAGAGGTTTCTTCTTGCGGTAAGAACCCGTCAAAGGATTGAACCGACTAAAAAAAGACTCGGCCTCGCCACCATCCTGAAACGAAGCAATGCCTTGTGGCACAGGCCCGCTAACAGGAGGAGGGCCGTATGCTTCGCCGCCACTGGCAAAAGACCCGAGGCCCGCGGTCTGCGAGTACCCGTCTGGGTTAAACATCTGTTTTCTGTAAGCCGACTTCATCGCGTCGATTGCCGCGGCTGATTTCCCGTCTCGTAACATTTGGCGTTCAGCGTCTTGAATTAGTCTGAAATCCATAAGTTACTCCAATAAGCTTGCAATACCACCACGGCGCATTTGTCTTGGTTGCATCATACTAACTATCGGATCATTTGGGAATAGGGCAGCGTACCTAGTCCTGTCTACCGGGCCAGAATTAACGGGTGCCGGGGCTGGACTAGGTACGGCCGACGCCCGAGTGGTGGGAGGTCCTACGGGCGAAGGTGTCGGGACCGGGGGCCGCGGAGGGGGAGCCACCGCGCCTTGCTGGTCGTTGGAGGGTAGTCGGCGTCTTCGCAAGGCTTCTTGCGCTCTTTTTTGATCTTCACGGGATTTAATCTCTCCGCTATTAATCATGGCTCTTATTTCTGCCCCACTCATCTGAGAAAAGTCTGTTGGGGTAACGACTTCTTCTACCTCTGTCTCGGGTTCTTCATAAGGCTCATAATCTGGAGAAGCCATTAATATGGGACGAGTAATTAAGCTTTGACGTTTAGCGAGTTGGTCAACTCCTAAATTAGCAAAGAATTGATTTATAGCGCGATTACTAGCCTGATACTGTTTTTTGTTCTGTATCTCTAAAGTAAGCTCTCTAAACAACTTAGGGTCCTGCATAATTTCAATCATGCCTTTATTAATCGCAGCTTCCGGAGCCACCAAGAAAAAGTCTTGGGCGCTCTCCGCACCACCTCTAGCGATGACCAATCCCGCGCCCATAGAGTTTCCTCCACCGCCAAGACCCATTTTTTGTAGAAGTTCATTAAACTGATTAAGTCCGCGGGCACCCATCATCGCACCCATACTCCGAGCCGCGAGAAGCTTTGCTTTAGTCGGGTTTTTAAACAAAACCTCTTCAAGGTTGCCTTTTTGAAAAGCTTCATCAACATTAATCATTTGTTTCAAAGCCGTTTTCATATTTGCAATCTGTTCTGGACTCATTAAGTTTTCTTGTTCCATAAACTTAGCTAGAGACGCATCTTTAGAGTCCATGTTAGGAAGCTTTGTAAACAAAGTATCAAACATTGTTCTTGCGTTGAATTTTAAACCTTCGTTTCCGGATTTAGTGGTGGCGTAGGTAAGGATCGCGCTTCTTAAACCGTTTAACGCCTGTTCTTGAGTATACTCTACTCCATCTGCATTTTCGATTGTTCCGCGAGGCGTGACTTTTAAATCAATGCTCCCATCGGGAGATATCGATACGTTTTGCTTGTTTTTTACAAGGTGAATAATGTTTTTAAGCTCTTGAAAAGGTTGAGCGGAATTAATTGCATTTGCAGCAATTAAACCGGGCTTTTCTCCAGTTGCAATAACCGCTTCTAAAGCTTTAACATTGTCGCTTGTATTAAAAAGAGCCGCATCGTCTTTTAAAGTATTGTACATGTATTGCGCGGACTCAGAGTTTCCTAACTCTCGCGCAATTGTTGGAAACCGAGCAAGTAATTCTTGGTTTTCTGGTTTTGCACGAAAAGCTTTTAGCTTAGTCGGGTTTATTACTCGGAGGGTTTTAGTTGGGTCATTTGGATCGGCCACCTCATCTACGGTGTTGCTAAAAGCCCATTGAAGCACACTTTGCATAGAGGCATCAATATCCCCAACTTGTTTACTTGCCGCTTCTGCATCTAACCCCATTTCATTAGAAATGAACTGCCTCGCGTCGTCCATTTCTTGCATACGACGAATAGCTTGATCCGATCCGCCGCGTTTAAAAATATACTCCAGAGCGTTTTCTGTGGTTACAATAGGACGGCCTTTTTTGTCTACGTCTTTAAAATCTCCAAGAAAACTTCTTTCGGTTACATCTCTGGAAGCTTGAGTAAATGCGCGAGCTAAATTGTAAGACTCGCTTGCAGTATCATCTGACAAAAGATCGGTTAAAACTGCTTCGGCCATACGATCCATGCTTTTTGCGGTTTTTCTACCGCCCGACCTTGGGTCTCGGTTTTTTCTCAAACTAGAAGACGCTGCGAGTAAAGCCGACCTCATGTCATAGAGACGTTCGGCATTCAGAGGGTTTTCTAACTCTTCGCCATCTACCGTTCCCGCAGAAAGGCGCGTAGTGTTTACTTCGCGGCTTTTAAGAAGTTCTATTTGAGCCAACCGATCAAAGGCAGTTGCCAACGCCCTAGACCTATTGCCCGTCCCGTCTCCAAGGCCCGACCGGGACACGTTGCTGGTTTCTTCACGAAGGTTGTCGGCTTGTGTTCTTAGATACCTAATTCGTTCATTTACATCCGAAATACCATCTGCTCTTTCCTCTGTACGACGAAGTACATCAAACAGTTGAGTTCCTTGTAACTCGTCGGCTTTTTCTTGAAAACTGTCGTAAGCTTTTGACAAGGCGGGACTGATTTGAGAAGTGCTTGTGCCACCTGTTTCTTGTCCAATGGGTGTACCATCAAGATTTCGCCCGAAATAATTAAACACCAGTTTTAAATCGTCCGCAGTACCTTTAGGAAGGTTTGACCAAAACTGAGCTTTAGCTGTTTCAGAATTAAAACGAAGGCCACCATCTTGATATGGGACATCAAAAATACCCATCATGCTAGGAAGGTTGTCTTCATCAAAATTATTTAAAGTGTAGTTTCCCACATCTCCCCAAAGGGTGTTTTCTCTATCTTTTACATCGTCCATAAACTTATTTAGACGAGTAAAAAGCATGTCAGACACATTGTACTTTTGAATGGCTTCGGGATTACCTCCAGTAACAGCGTCTAAAGCATCATAAAAAACTTTTAGTTTTGAAGTCATCTCATTTTGAAGGCTTTCCGAAAAGAGGTCTTTTTGAAGAGTGGCTGCAAGTTGAACGGCTTCAGGATCGCCTTGCGCCTTTAACTCCATTATTGCCGCTTTAGCGTTGGCAATAAATTGCTCCCGACCTTTTTCCGTCGCAACTTCTAGCTCGTCCGAAACCGTTCCAAGGTTCATGTCAATTTGTTGTAAAATCTTGGTTATCTTGTTGTTTTTAGAAGCTGAGAAAAGAGAGACAGGTATTTTCTCATCGCCAAAATCTGCATTTTCAATTTGCTGCAAGAAGACGTTTATCATATCGTCCCCGGTATAGTCCGGGTTCGAAGTTACAGCTTTAAGAATCCGCTGCATACCAATTCTTCTTTTAACGTCGCCAACACCGTCATCGTTTACCATGCGTAAGAAAAGGTCTTTCAGGCGGTCTGATGCCGCCACGCTCCCTTTAACTCCACCCTCTATTATGGGTCCGGGCAGCCCGGCAAAGAGAATCTCCGAGCCGAATCTAGCCAATTCTGAACCGGGGAAAAAACTTTCAGCAGTAAACGCCCCAACGGATGCTCCGGTTCCGGCAAGTGCGTCAAAAATAAGGGTCGTAGACCTTCTTTTATTAGCCCGATCTCGCATACCTCCAATGCCCGTTTCCACGGCTCCCAAGAACCTAGAACTTTTAGGCCCTAAAGAAGGGTCGAAGCCAAGCTTTCCAAACGCAAACGGTCTTCCTTGGCTAGAGTTTAAAGCTTGTTGAAATATTTTAGGGTCTAAGCCTGAAGCCGCTTCTGTTATTTTCTCTGCGTTGTTTAAACCGGGCCAGCGGCCTCTTGTAACTTGCCGATAATTCTTTAAAAAATCGTTTGCACCAAGCCAGTTTGGGTCTTTTGTCGCACGAAAGGATAAAGATAAAGCTGAAGGATTTAACGAAAGAGCCGCTGTTTCTCCAAAGTTATTATAAGCCATTAGAGAAGGCGCGATAGGCAACGGGTCTCCAAACGCATAGTCGGATATCTCTTGACCAACTTCGTAACCTATACCCGCACCAGTAAGTGCGCCAAAACCGTAACCCCCTGCTTTGGCTATTAATCCTGCGGGACTTCTAGGTCTTATGTTTTTTAACGCCCTAGAGGTAACTTGTGCCCCCTTTTTAAGTCCTTCAGACGCCAAAATACCAGACGGTATCATTCGAGCAAAAGAGTCCGCGATAGCCTCTAAACCGGGATACGAGGTGACGTTTGCCTCGTACATCCCAAAGTCTTCCATATTAGAAAAGAGCGCCAATGCAGCTTCCGGGTTGCTAAAATATTCTTTACGTTCTTCTAAGCTCATATCTTTAGTTACAGGGAACATATCTAAAATAGGAGCTATTTTAGCATCCCCTGTTCTCAAAGAATCTAAGGTGAACGAAAGCTCAGACGGAACACTGTTCCCCGCTCTAATAGACAAAGTT
>Ga0209603_1004013_pt1 | contig 12533 bp, 4 predicted proteins | sample COGITO_mtgs_1206_FD_184812 | JGI IMG/M metagenome (GOLD analysis project Ga0209603, IMG submission 184812) | Pelagic marine microbial communities from North Sea - COGITO_mtgs_120607 (SPAdes) (version 2) | ecosystem: Environmental > Aquatic > Marine > Epipelagic ... | reverse complement strand
TCTCCATGGTTTGCGGTCTAGGTTCCACTTACCCCTTTCTCGATTTCAATCAAGTCTACTCGAATCGTGAATGAAAAAAAAAATTTCCACGCGGGCTCCCCTTGTACACGTCCGTATCTACGTCGGTAGGGACGAACACGGCCCACTGCGAACCCTTGCAAACACTAAATCTGTTCACATGGTGATTATGGAGAAACCCTTGGGAATTCCAATTAACATCAATGCTCATTCTGTTCTAAAGTTGCATTTGAGGGATTTGTCACGAGTTCTCATCGGAATGTTCGCCATTAATTGTAACTGAATTTGAGGTTGAACGCTTGCTTGAAAGCCATATGGTGATGAAAATCAGGAGTGGAATTAAATTACAAACCAACAACCCAACGCCATTTGCAAAACTCCATGATTCCTGATCAATTGGGTTTGAAACTTCACCAGAGGAGTCACCTTGTCCAGAATCAAATTCCCCTCCACCTTGTGTGTAGATGTTCAATGCAACTGAATTCAAGATGGGGGGCCCAACAAGAAGAAGAACACCAAAAGCCACGATGACTGCAAAATCGAATGGTTTCTCGACACGACCTTTTCTTGCGGCCAATATGAATGGAATGATGCTAAACAGACCTAAGGCAATCATCCACACATTCATTGAATTTCCATCAATAGAAAAACCGAGTTGTGGTCCGATGTAATGATACGTTAAGAACCCTAGATACAGAGCTGCAAGAAACACAATGGCTAGAGACCACACTGCCCAGAGGGATCGCCGAACCAATGTGGATGTGGTTCGAACGATGCCCCATGGGGCGACGAGAAGTGTCGCGATAGCTAGTAGCCTTCCAACGACCAAGATTGTATCATCGTAGTGAGCATTCATCAGCATGTCATGAACGCTCCCCTGTATGCGGTCGAAGAGTATGAATGAACAACTATCTCACAAAGACTTTCTTGCGGAGAATACTGGTACAAACCCCACCAGACTCTTACTTTAAGTCCCCATTCAGCCATACTCTATGTAAGTGGCATTTTGATTTAATATGATTGACAACCTAGGCCAATATAACTTCATTCTGAGTCAATCAAAGTGAATTTGACGTAGTGGGAATTTCTATTTACTACCATACGCTAGTACGGGTATGACCAAACCACTGCAAGTGATGATGATTTGTTTTATTTTGATGATGATGCCATTGGCCGGGTGCCTTGAAGATACTGTAGATTCCGAAACTCCTGAAGGAAACGAAGATGTTGTGGAGCAACAAGATCAGAACGAAGTTTCTGTGATTGAAGGATGTATGACTAATACTTCAGCCAACTATAATCCAAATGCAACAGAAGATGACGGATCTTGCATGGACCTCCTTCCCAAAGATGCATTGATCGCACTTTATGAATCGTGGGGCGCACATATGTTCACCCCTATCATGGACTCAGACGATCCACGGACAGGGGTCGAATTTAGCACGAAGTCAATGACTGTCGATCTTGTAAACTCGGTCGACACTGAAAACGATGAATCACTTGCAAGAGATGACGGAATTGAATATGGGCTTATCTCCGCACTCGTAGCAGGCGATTTCACAACGACTCATTTAACCGTCATAAAGGATGGTTCTGGAGCCCTCCTGCTTACTTCATATGATTCTACAGGCACATCCCCTGTCCGAAGCGGATATGATGACGCCATCTCCGCTGAAGCATCTGCCAGAGGCGGAGGATCGGGATGGGCTGTCGGTTTGTATGAATACCAAGCCTGTGAACGAGATGGAGGAAATTGGGTGAACACACACGTTGATCCAACAAACAATCCAAATGTCGGCTATTGTGAGTGGACTGTGATGCCGAGCGGTTTGCAAGTCAATACAGTTTCAAAGGAAATCATAAATTTAGATGGCGAGATAGTAATCCGAACCAATGGGCTCGGAAATTCAGTTCTCGACGATGGAACCTATGTCCGAGATGGAATGAATACAAAAACAAGTGACAGCAGGTCATTAATGGAATTTGTAATCGAAGAATCAAAACCACTTCGAACACCTACTTGTGATGAATATTACGGGCCTGGAAATTGTGGGGAGTGGCCTATGTGCTACGAACCAGTTCCCGGAACAGATTGTGACGGAAATTCAGTTACTCCTCGCGGAGGAGGCTCGGGATGGGCTGTCGGTTTGTATGAATACCAAGCTTGTGAACGAGATGGAGGAAATTGGGTGAACACACACGTTGATCCAACAAACAACCCAAATGTCGGCTATTGTGAATGGTCAGTCGCTCCACTCGATGTGGTGTTTGGAACAAACCCTGTTGCGGATGGATTTGATTTCTTAGATGCCAAATTATCAGAGGCTGAAATTGATTATGATTCCAATGACGATGGAATCACGTTCACGTATAATTTTGAAAACAGTAAGATTGGATTCAAAATCACAGTCGATGCCGATGATCATGAATTGATTGCCTTTGAATCGGTTTCAGTCACTGAAGCAGACAACGAGAGCAAAACGACCGAGAGATTCACTTTGAATTACATTTTGGAGACTGAATCAGAATCGGAAGATGGGATCACAGAAGAAGTCATGACAAGAGCTGCCCCTTCAGGGACACACTCGCACCCCTGGCTAGACGATGACATTCGAGATGAGTGGGGATATTACCACTTCTGTGGTTGCAGTTGCGTTCCGAGTGGAGGACTTTATGTGTACATGTATTACATGACAGCAGCAAACAACATCCCGATTATTTGCAACAACGCGTGCGCTGCTGCATGCGGTGTTTCCGGAGGTCCTGATTTCCCCTACATTGATGTCGATCTCGTCCGAGGCGACGGCGTTAAATCTGGAAGCCTCACATCGGATGCGACTGAATTTATCGGGTCCAAGGAAAGGGCACCACCATCACTTGCGTTAGAATTCGAATGCTACCACGGAGACGATAAGAGCGCAACCGTTTCTCTTGAATCGATTCAAGATGGAGTTGACGATTGTTCAACAAGTGCAGACGAGGATTTCGACTCAGAAAACGGAGTCACCTTTGTGGTCTCAGAGAAGCAAATTAGAAACCCGCTAATCACTTCTATGGGTGTTCAATTCATGACAATAACCGAGAATGGTTCGAGTGTGATCGAAGTAATGAATTTCACATTACCGAACATGAAAGAAGGCGGAGAAGAATCTACACGTGCAGCCGATTCAGGTGACGAGGGCGACAACAGTTCTGAAAGAGAAGTCGTTTACACCGATGTGGATGGCGATGGAAAAATCAGTCCTGGGGATCTGATATCAGTCACCTTCCCGAACGGTGAATTTATTCAATTCGTTGATCATACCAATGGAGTCACAGTTGCAATTCACGGTGAAGAAGAGACCACAGCGGTCATTCATCGTGCCATGACTTGTAAAGAAGAATTTGGCAATGATGTTTGTGAATCAATAGTCCGTTTTTATGATTCAAGCACAGGTCAATGGTATGACTTTAGAATGTGCTTTTTGAAGCCGAGTGGTGAAGACTGCAACGGCAATCCTATTTCGGATTCTTGAGCAAGAAGAACTGACAAGAGTGGGTAATATGCGTCATGCAATGTCGCTGCTAATGTGCTTCATCTTGTGTTCCAGCGTCTTCACGTCGATACCAAGTAATGAACAGTTGCCAACAGAGGTGGCAGATTCCAAATCGATTGTTTTTGATGGCTGGAATCATGGCTCGCAAGAGGGGTCAATCCTATCCAACTCAACAGCCACTGTAGGCGGAGGGGATGGAGCAGCCACAAACGAAGAATTTGTTTGCATCATCGAAGAGGTGACATTCAATGTGTATTGTTGGGGAAAAAATGACCAAGGTCAATTGGCATTAGGTGACACTGTAGATCGATCAAGACCGAGTACTGTATCCATGCAGCCAATTTCCCAAGCGCCAATCAGAGCCACAAGTATTGATGCTGGAGGATCACATGCTTGTGCAATCAGCCTATCAAATGAGATTCATTGCTGGGGTGCAAACGATGTCGGACAACTAGGCGCTTCATCAGGAAGCACCTATGGGGGGACACAACCCTCTCTAAATTATGCAATTGTAGACATCGACTGGAATGATTATTCCCCCCTTGCCATTTCTTCAGGGGGGTCCTCCTCCTGTGCTATATTAACAGACAACCAACTCACCAAAACGCTTTGGTGTTGGGGGCCAATATTGTCGTCAGGAGTCCCAATTCAGCCACCTGACTACCAAGGTACTTGTCTCTATCAGCAAATCCTAGACATTTCATCGAGCCCAGGCGTATGTTCTGCTGAGCCCACTCCATGGGATGCGGATGGAGACGGTTGGGCAGAACATTCTGGCACCTATGGATACTTGCAAACCTATGGGCAAGGCGATTGTAACGATTATGACCAAAATACCAATCCTGGACAAAACGAAATATTAGGCGATGGCCTAGACAATGATTGCGACGGGGACATCGATGAAATTCTACAACAGATTACTTTGCCAAACCAACCTCTACAAGTGAGTGTTGGCGAAGACCACGCATGTGCGATTACTGATGCACAAGAGATGTACTGCTGGGGCGACAATACATACCATCAATCCAGTCAAAACGGACATAGTTCTGTAAATCTACCACAATTAATGGACTTCAGCCCGCTCCTCAGTAATGGGCAGACTCCTAAGCCTTTACGTGTCGCATCAGGTGGTACTCACACCTGTGCGATCCTCTCGGATAACTCAGTAGCATGTTGGGGAACTTGGGCGGGCACATCGCCTGGAATTGACCCTCAACTCATGACAAGAGTTCTAACTACGGATCCAAATTGGACACCCACTGGGGCCTGGGACGAAGTCTATTCTGCGACACACGCATTGGTTCCCTTCACCATAAGTGCAGGTTCATCACACACATGCATTACTGCACAAAATATCGCTCTTAATCAGTTTGTGACACAGGCACCCCCTCCGCTCATTCGGCCGGTTGGACTTTGCTGGGGAAGTGGGGTCGAGGGACAACTCGGGCAGGGTCAAGACTTCACAGATTCTTCTGAATACCGCGCAATTCATACAAACTCAAGGCTCCAGATACAATATCCAATGCAATCTTCTACTTTGGTGATCGCAGGAGGGGACACTACTTGCACAGTGCGTTCAATCACCGATCCATCAATACGTTGTTTCGGAAGCAATGATGCCGGGACATACGGGCATGATCGTGTCTGGCCAGATTCATACTACGACGGGAGTGATCCTTCCGCCGATTCTCGAAGCGCACGTTCCCAGGCAGGGACCTCAAAGGGCATCAGTATTCGGAATAATCAAAACACAGTCATCGACTTTGATACATCTAGACAGAGTGGTTGTTACATCACGGACCAAGGGAATCAATTACCGAATAAAATGTATTGTTGGGGCGTACTTATTCATACTCCATTTGATAGCCAAACGAACCCAGTTGGACTTGAGAATCAGTATAATGCGAATACGATTGATTCTGAACGTTTAGCTCAAGAGGTGATCATGCCAACCGGCCTTTCACCAACAAAAGTCAAAGTTAGTTCCAACTGGGCATGTGCGATCATGGACGATGAATCCGTTTGGTGTTGGGGGGAGGAATTGATTATCCCAGATCTGACAGCAGACTTAACCGGTCGTGAAACCTGTGCAACTCATTCTCTTGCCGATTATTCTGGACTGCCGGGCTACGGATTATGTGAAGGAACATTCTACGCAGGGGATGGTGGTGGTTCCGACCTGCATCAGATTCCACTTGGGGAAGAGGCAACCTCCCTCGCCCTTGGCTTGACGACAGGTTGTGCCTCAACCGTCACTGGCAAAGTGGTCTGTTGGGGAAGCGCCATTTTATGGGGGCAAAAACAAGCAGCATGGGTGTCTTCAGGCGACTGGATGGGCGGATATCCTTCAACAGCACCAACCAGTGGACTAGGGGGTAATTCGAATTTCGCCAGCAACACATGGATTTTACTTGATGGACAATCGCCATCAAACAAAGTTTACTCTTTTAGTTCACAAAGTGGACCGGGGAGTGGTTATGAGAATATTTTCTCGGATAACCGCGGAGGTTCAACTTTGGATTTCTTGGGCCAAAACATGTGCATAAGCGTCGATTCTGGAGATTACATTTGTTACGGTTCACAAGGAGGTGTATTGAATACCCCCTATGATGCAAATAAAGTCAACACTTGGATGGAAACAGATGATCCCGCAACCGTTGACGGAGTTGCTTTATTTGGGCATCCAATCACTGCAATCAGCAAAACCATTCATTCCATTTGTGCAACATTAAACAACGGTGAAGTCTATTGTGCAGGAGAAAACAAATGGGGTCAAATTGGCGATAATACCATCTCTGAAGATTCATTAGGCCATGACTGGACACAAGTAAATCTCCCCTCGACGAAATTTTTCAATCGAATCACTTCGTCAGTACGTAGCATTTGTGCTTGGGATAGCTATAATCCTACAAGTGAAAATGTGTATTGCTGGGGAAGCGCTTTTTCAGAATTGCCATTAGGTGAAGGGTGTGGTACAGTCTCGACAACAACAACTCCTTGGATCCCTTGTTATCCAAGTTCTCGAGATATCATCGCAACGCCTACGCCAGCATACCTATTGCAGGGTATTGGTGAAATCGACAAACTGCAATTGTCTCTGTATGGAGGATGTGCTTTGGCCAACGGCAATCTCGGTTGTTGGGGGCATTACGATGGTGGGCAAGGATGTCATTCAGATGAGCAAACAGCTGTGGAATTCATTATCCCAGGATGTACCACAGAATTAAGAGTCGAACTTTCGGGTACACAGAACTCAGCACCTTCTCTTTCCTCTGTCGTGATTACTCCCGGATCAAGCGTAAGCAATACTGATGTTTTAGTTTGTTCCATTACCGGGCCGATAGACCCCGATGCTGACCCGTTATTGCCGTATACATACGAATGGGTCTTGACTACACCACAGGGGGATGTTTACACATACAGTGCAACTTCTCCTTCCACAAGCAATCCGCTCGACTTGCCAGCCACTGCTTACTCGTCAGTCTTTGGTTACCTAGCCTCGCCTGGAGATGTCATTGAATGTTTCATTACCATCACCGATATCTATGGCGCATCAAGCGTAACTCAATCAAATGCCGTGACAGTAATGGGCACTAAATATTACGATATGGATCATGATGGTTACGGTGACATGAATGCTCCGCCAATCTATGTTGATTATTGCAACTTAGATACCGATTGCCCCGCAGGGGGTACCTTGGCAAACGCCCCCCCTTCCTCTCCAGCATATTACAGCGGAGTTTGTATTAATTTTGTTTGTGATTTAGGAATTGATTATGCTGATAACAATTTGGATTGTAATGACCAGGATTCTGCCATAAATCCGTCTGCTTCTGAAGATCCATTCAATGGAATAGATGATAATTGTGATGGACAGCAAGCTCAACTCTTCCTCGATTGGGATAATGACGGCTATGGCGATGCTAACTATCCATTGGTCTCTAACTGTGCAACAGATGTCGATTGTAACGGGAATGACCTATGTGTTACGACCTTCGGACATTCAACTTGTACAAACCCAAGTCACCCTCTTTTTGGAACACCTTGCACAAGTTCATTAGTTTGTGATATTAAGTTCACAAAAGTAGCTTCAGCAAGTTTCTTTTCCTGCGCTTTAACTACGGATGGAGATGCTATGTGTTGGGGCGTTGATGGAACGGAAAACTGGCCACTACCAGGAAATAAATTTTCAGATATCGAAGCAGGAGATAATGCAATATGTGGAATGGAAATCAGTACGACCTTCATTATGTGTTGGAACCTTTATGGAAATCCGATTGGATCCACCTTTGTCCAAATTCTGGCAGTAAATGCGCCCTTTGCGAGTTTAGCACTAGGTAAAGAGAATGTATGCGCAGTTTCTACCAACGGGGAAATGTATTGTAAAAATATGGCTTCTAGTACAGCACCACTACTTCATCCGCAGACTAACGTTGTGCAAGTAGACATAGAGGTATTGATGAATATGAATACTTTCTTACCAGCAAATGGACATAAATGTATTTTATACGACAGCGGAAATGTTGATTGTATAAGTGGTAGCTATATCTGGAATGGTGCCTCTACAAATCCTCCTGCAGGGGTTCAATTCTCAAGCATCGCGGTTGGTTTTCAATTCGCTTGTGGAATTGAAATAACATCCTTATTGGTTCAATGTTGGGGAAACAACGATCACAATGTCCTAACCACTCCTCCATATCAATTCCAGTCAATTGTAGCAGGGCGAAACACAATCTGTGGTATCACTACCTGGGGTGCAGTAGAGTGTTGGGGTAAAGCCTCCGAATTAGGTGCAAGCATGTTCCCTACACCTATGGCACCAATTGGTAAAAGCGTTAGCGTGGGGCGCCTCAATGTCTGTAGCATTGATAATAATGATGAGGTGGATTGTTGGGGCGCATGGGGAGGCATAGCGGACGGGTTGCTAGATGGGCCCAAAGAATCACTAGCAACATGTATTAACGGGGTTTGCTCTTTACCAAACTATGTACCTATACTTACTCCTGATGATGCCGATTGTAATGATTGGGATCCAACAGTAAACCCTGGTATGAGTGAATTACAAGGAAACAATGTAGATGATGATTGTGATGGAGTAATAGATGAGCCACCAGGTCCATCAATCACAATGGCGTCACTTGTTGACGAATACAAAATTCCTGCATTCATTATTCTATCATTCATTGGAATAATTTTTGTTGGAAAATCGTTGAAGAAGGATTAACTGATTTGCTCGTCCATCACACAACGAGCATCCCGTGGATCATTGATGGATTGCAAACGGTAGGGACGAACACGGCCCATAGCAAGCCCTTCGATATTCACTCCGTGTCTCGATGGGCAATAGGGCATACCCTTAGGGATGGTCTAGAATCATTGATCAGTAACTTGATTCTCATCATCTCTTTTCTTCGGTTTCCAAATCGTCGCTGCTCCAACAGCAACTAAAATCGAACTGAGCATCGAAATACTGGGGATGCTGTTGTCCTCAGGATTGACTAGAATGACGGGGTCATCGGGAGCTTGCAATGGTTCACTAATTGCCGCAACGTATGATGATATACCAACCAATTGCTCATTTTTGAAATAACTTACACCGTTAATCCAACCGCCGACATAAACTACAGAATTAGAATCTACAACAATTCCAGTCGGTTTACTTGCACCTGACCATGAATTGAAATCCCTTCCCCATTTCCCATGCGGCGTATATGTTAGATCCGTTCGGCATGGATCGTTAGGGCAGTTGTTGCTGCTGGGAGTATAGGGTCGATCGTAAGATCCGTGACCTGACCAGCCATGAACATGTTCACTGTCCTCTGCCCAAATCCAATTTCCATTTGTATCAATATGTGCCACATAGTGGCCTAATGAATAATCAGTACGAAGTTGTGTTGAACCAATATTAATCACATGTCCTTGCTCAGTATAAGCTCCCGCGACATATACATCACCATTGTCATCAATTGCAAGTTCGGTATAATCACATTTTGCTCCGAACTTCTCCATCCAAATTTCATTCCCATCAAAATCATACTTGGCAACGAATTTTTGATTATGATAACAGCCAGATGTAAAATAATGCCAAATTCCATTATTCACAACATCGTGAATTTGATAGCATTTGGTATAGGCTGCACCACAGCCATTTTTTAGCCACACCCAATTTCCGGTTGAGGGTTCATATTTGGCCATAAAACCACGAACATCTTCTGGGTTGTTGGTTGATATTGAAAAACCACCAATCTCAAGCATACCTGCATATTCACCCACAACATACAGCCTCTCCGGACTACCTGCCTCGAAAATACCACGGATAGTGAGATATTTGTCACTGCAAGTACTCAAGCCATTGGGGTTGTTGTTAAGAGAACTATGGCAGGTCATGTGTGGGTTATATTCCGAGTATGGTGCCCAGGTCAGGGTCGTATGTGCTCCAGTTTCGGCTAATTCAGGACTGGGAGGAGAAATTTCTAACGCATCCTTCCATTTACCATTACTCAATTTTATTTTGGCAATGTAGGCTCCACATCCCGATAATTCTTGTACTCCAGTGATAGAATTGAACATGCCCGCATGTGATTCTGCAGACGCGCTGATGTCTAGATATTCAAGAAAGAGAGTATAATTTTTCTTGACATGATTACTAGGAGCACAACCTTCATTTCGTTGATTGATTCCATTTTGAATAGGATAAGGAACACTAGCCCAATCTTGTTGCAAATTTCCTGAAACCCAGGCGTGTTTCCCATCAACAGATAGTGAAATAGAATCTCCCGTATCGGAATGACTGCTACCAGCACCTACAGCCCACTCCCAATCGCCATCACTACTGATTTTTGCCACAAACATATCAAATCCACTTGCCAAATGATCGCTCGGAGCCCCACAAGGGTAACTGTTCAAATTTGGTTTGATTATTTGCTCGCCATCAGCATCGACATGTGATTGAATGAAAGATTTCCTCATCCAATTTCCTTCATTACGGACATTATAAGATTCAATGACGTCATCAAAACCTGATTTCTCAAACTTGACAAAACCGTCAAAATTTCCGGTAATGTATGCGTTTCCATCTTCGTCTAAATCAATCGCATTGGAAATGGCAAAACTGTCTTCCCAAATTTTCTTAGCCATATCACCATTGTTCAATGAAATCGATAGTGAACCATTGTATTGAAAACTTCCCAAGTTGAATTTTACGAGTTCCATGCCGAGTTGTCCTGAGGGAGAAATGACGTTTGAAGTGGCATAGTGGGAAATATAATCGGTGAAGTCTATTTCATTCGCAGTCACAGTGTCAACAATTCCAATAAATGTTGGTGGAGAAGTCCCATTATCATACACATAGTCACCTGCTGAGAAATGTTGTGTTGCATCTCCATTCATACTGCTATCAATCGATTCTGTGTAAAGGCTAGCCTCGTCGAGGGGATCCCAATTTGGAAATGCTGGAGGATGATTTGTAAACCCGATAAGTCCTGTATAAACAAACTCTGTAACTGTGATTTGAGCTGAATTCGTCGTATATTCTGGTCCTTTAGAATTCGCACACATCTTAGGTTGACTGGCAGTAGTTTCTACCCATAACCAGTTGCCTTGGTTATCCATTTTCGCTACAAAAGCATCTTCCTTGTTATGTTGTTCGAGGGTAAATGTCCCAAGAGACGTTTGTCCACGATAGCTTCCAGTGACGAGAATATCGCCATTAGAATCCATCACCATGTCATTAATCTCGATCATGTCTCCTGTTCCAGTTGCCCATTCCCAAGAACCTGCAGCATTGAGGGGTTCAGTGTCTTGATCATCAGGAACCCCATCATTGTCATCATCAGGGTCGAGTAAATCACACAAGCCATCGCCATCAGTATCAAGCGGGTACGATGCTGGAGAAAGTGGGTCGGTCTCACACAAATCCTCAAACAAATCGCTCCATCCATCACCATCATCATTGATATCTTCATTGTTGCCGATACCATCAAAATCTTGATCTGCCCATTCTCGAGGATTCAATGGGAAAGCATCTGCTATATCCGCCCAACCATCGTTATCATCATCCAGATCTGTTCCGATTGAAGGGTCACATTCCCCACCTGGAAGTACATCATCAGGTAGACCATCATCGTCGGTGTCAAATGCAAAACATGCATCTAAGGGAAACGCATCTATGCTGTCAAATACTCCATCGTTATCGTCATCCCAGTCTGCTTGTAGAATCGTTTTACAGTTCCAACTAATGAGCGAATCTGGGAAACCATCATTGTCGGTATCAATTGCAGCACAGGGATAATCAGGGAACACATCCAAATCATCGTCTACACCATCATTGTCATCATCAGTATCGCGATTATCGCCAGTACCGTCATTATCTGAATCAACCCATTCTAGTTCATCATCTGGAAAGGCATCCATTACATCACAAAAACCGTCTCCGTCACCATCCTCGGGGATTGAACTTGCCTTTGTAGGATCAGAACCACAAGTTAACTCATCGTCATTGCTCCATGAATCTCCATCGATATCATCATCAAGAATATCGCAGGTTCCATCTGAATCCGAATCCTCAGGAATTGAAGTTGAATCTGATGGGTCAGAGCCACAGTCTTCTTCCACCGCGTTAGTAAATCCATCTCCATCTAAATCCGAGTTGGTTTCATCAGAATTGAATTTGCTGGCATTATCTAACAAGTTCCCAGGTTCATTCGTTAGGAACAAAGGTGAAGAAGCCATTAAAATCATGAGGAAGGAAAGGAAAATACATTTTATTTTGTTCATCATGTATACCGCTTTTTCCGGGGGCTTATGAATTAAAGGGGGACCCCTGTGCATGTATACGGCTGCATGGGTACCGTTGTATTCATCTGAACGGTGGGCTCCAAATGCCTTCTTTACGGGCATGATCCAAGAGGTGCCAATACAACGTCGTGACCTCCTTTTTCGAATCTGTAACCGTCCGGTCAACGTCCTTCACATCCATCG
>Ga0209603_1004008_pt1 | contig 12540 bp, 10 predicted proteins | sample COGITO_mtgs_1206_FD_184812 | JGI IMG/M metagenome (GOLD analysis project Ga0209603, IMG submission 184812) | Pelagic marine microbial communities from North Sea - COGITO_mtgs_120607 (SPAdes) (version 2) | ecosystem: Environmental > Aquatic > Marine > Epipelagic ... | reverse complement strand
ATGACGTGAATGTAGGCGGTTCTATTTCATTGCTCTCGGCTATGTCTAAAGCTGGTTGCAGTAGAATTGTTTTTTCTTCATCTGCTACTGTTTACGGTGAGCCGCAGTATTTACCATATGATGAAGATCATCCAACTAATCCAGTGAATCCATATGGGCGCACTAAGTTGATAATTGAGAATATAATTAACGATTGGACAAAGGTAGATATAGAAAGAACGGGAACAATTCTTAGATATTTTAATCCTGTGGGAGCCCATGAGTCTGGTCAAATTGGGGAAGAGCCAATTGGAACTCCAAATAATTTAATGCCGTATATCGCTCAAGTAGCTGATGGTCGCCGTGAACATTTAAATATTTTTGGTAATGACTATGAGACTGCAGATGGAACTGGAGCAAGAGATTATGTTCATGTCGTAGATTTAGCTCTGGCGCATGTAGGTGCTTTAAATAAAAATAAACTCGATAGATTTGAAGTACTAAATATTGGAGCTGGGAAAAGTACGACTGTTCTTGAATTGGTGAGTAAATTCGAAGAGATATCTGGTGTTAAAATTAAATTTAAACATTTACCACGTAGAGATGGAGATCTTGCTGCTTTTTGGGCGGATACGTCACAGGCAATAAAAAAAATGAATTGGCAACCAGAAAGAAATATAAAGGATATTTGTGAAGATACTTGTTGTTGGCATAAACTTAATCCGACTGGCTATGGAAGAGAATGATTACATTCTATGCAAATAGTTCAATCTGATAGTTTAAGTGCACCTGATGGAGTTTGAATTTTTGTCTCCCTGCCCATTAAATCCATTAAAATCCATATGCGATGATCTGCTTCATATTTTTCAACAGTAGCAATAAAATCTGCAAAAGGTCCCGTTAACACTTTTACCTGATCGCCTTTTTTAAATTTTTTTATAGGCAGTAATTTACCCGATAAATCGTATCGCTCCTTCAAATTATTTATAAATCTGGTAGGAATTGATTTAAGAATAGAATTAAAGGTAATCAATCTAGATACACCATAAGTATTATTTATTTTATGCCAATCAGATTCTGCTCTATCAAATCTGATAAACATATAGCCTGGAAATAGAGGTTTAGAAGTACTTACAAACCGAGATAATTTTCGTGAAGTGGTATCATGTAGGGGTAAAAATGTTTCAAATCCTTGTCGGTTTAAATTTTTTGCCGCTTGATGGTATGAATTGGATTTAAACTGTAGAATGAACCACTCTTTTGACATATAAATATACCTATGAATTAAAGTTCATTTTTGAACAAAAAAATTTATTAATTTGTTGTATTCTCTAAAAAATAATAAGTTGATTGTATTATTTTGATTATTTGTGTCAAGATGATTTATGATTAATATACATAAATATAATATATCCTTGAAAATATAGTATCATTAAGATCCAAATATATCGTTGACAATTAATGTAATAAAATGCACGTTCATTTTTGAAGATAATGAAAATAGCTCGATCAATTATCATATTAAAATTACAAAGCTTTGTCTTAAGGCTTTGTGCGGTAGCTATTAATGGCTAGTCGTCGTAAAGAGCATCAAGAAGATGCAAAATTGAGAGTGCTTAAAATAATAAGCAGTAACCCTCAGATGACTTCGCGGGAACTTGCTCAGAAAATTGGAATTTCTAACGGATCTGCCTATTATTTGTTAACGTCATTAATTGATATGGGCTTCATAAAACTTTCAAATTTTAAAAATAACAAACAAAAGATAAAATATTCTTATTTGTTAACCCCAAAAGGTATTCGTGAAAAATCTTTAATTACAAGTAAATTTCTTGTCCGTAAAAAAATAGAATTTGAAGTGCTAAGGGACGAAATCAATTCATTAGAGAAAGCTGTTGGTAATATTTTAAATAGTGAAGATGAAGATAATAAATAATATTTATCTTATACTAATATTAATTGATGACGATTTCTAGTATTATATAAAGACTTATTATCGACCTCTATATTTTTATTGGGGCATTATATTTACTGGAATTTCTAGTTAGTCCGTTGATCCCCTCTGGTTTTCAAGCTTTAAAAATTTTAATCAAAATTTTAACGTTAACTAGTTTGGAGTTACTACCTTGTCCCAAAAAAAAATATGTCTAGTAACGGGAGGTACGGGTGGAATAGGCTCGGCTATAGCTAAGGCGTTAAGTGGTGCTGGATTTACAGTCATCGCTACCTGTCGCCCATCTAGTGAGCTCTCTACTGATGTAATGCATGATAAGTTGTTCTTTGGGTACGATGACATTCATATCTACCCTGCAGATGTTTCAAATTTCAACTCTTGCTGCTCCTTGGTTGAGACTATTCTCGTAGATTTTGGTCCAATATCAGTATTAATTAATAATGCAGGCATTACAGATGACTCTTCAATCAAAAAAATGGAGATTAGGCAGTGGCATTCGGTGACCGCTAACAATCTTGACTCGGTATTTTACCTCTCAAAGCTCGTTTTTAGATCTATGTGTGACCAGGAGTGGGGTCGCATCGTTAATATATCCTCTATAAATGGGCAAAAAGGGCAGTTCGGACAGGTTAATTATGCAGCCTCAAAAGCAGGAGTTTTAGGGTTCACTAAGTCTTTGGCCGCTGAGGGTGCGCGTTTCGGCGTTACGGTTAATTCTATTTCGCCAGGATATATAGAGACAAAAATGGTAATAGATTTACCTGATGAAATTATTACTTCTATTGTCTCAGAAATCCCCGTGGGACGATTAGGGAAACCTTTTGAGATAGCTCATACAGTTTGCTACATTGTGGACGAAAAGTCAGGCTTTCTAACAGGTAGTAATATCGCCATTAATGGTGGCCAACACATGTTCTAGGGTTTTCACATGGCCAATACTAGTTTGAAAAATAAAATTTTATCGCTCTCGCCGCATATTGAAATGTTAGTGCGGCATATTTATTGGAAGAATGTTGCTCTATTTAGCCGATTATCAATTAACAAGCCATTTAAGCCAGTTAAATCGGAATTCGATAATTTAGATTACGATGACATAGCTGATTTTTTAGAGTCGGCAGGCGTAACAAAAGGATCTTTGCTTGTTGTGCATTCCGCTTATAGTTCGTTAAAAGGAAGGGGAAAAAACCACAATGAAATTTTAGATTTTTTTATAGATATCATTGGAGACAAGGGAACTTTGGCTATGCCCGCTATGCCAAAGTTCTCCAATGCTGTAGCGAGAGACAAGTATCTTACAACTGACGCTCATGTAACTGAAATATTTGAGTATGATCCTGAGAAATCAGGCGTCACGACAGGAGTGCTACCACTAATGCTGACTAAGAGAGCTAATGCCATCCGTAGTAGTTTTCCAATTAATACCATGGTTTCATTGGGACCATTATCCGAAGAGCTCTTCCGTGATGAATTTAATCTGCCATCACCTTTAGCATGCGGTATAGGTTCGTCTTGGAAAAAATGTCTTGATAATGATGCTTTAATTATAGGCTTTGGGACTGATTTAACTCACAGTCTTACTTCAATTCACGTTGCAGAGGATTCTTGGGAGGATGATTGGCCTGTAAGTAATTGGTATCATGAGAAAAAATTTAGAATCATTGATGGTGATATCTCTAAGATAATACCTATTCGTGAGCGAGCTCCAAAGTGGGGGGCGTTACACTTTGCCGAGAGAACATTATGTAAGGATCTTCTGGATGCTGGAAGCTTAAAATCACGAACATTCAAAGGTGTTGTGGTTGAAATCATTAGAGCAAAAAAACTTAATGACTTTCTCTTGGACCAGCAACAAAAAAAGAAAGGGTACCCATATTATTGGGTATAACACTCCGTTTTCTTTGTACATCATTCGGTGGCATTAAAAAATATCTAATAATGTCTTTTTTGTAATTATGCTCTTGCTGTTATGAGGGCTTATAGACTTTGTGTTTGGTATGTCTAGAAATTTGACTTAATGTATGCAAATAACTTATGTATTCTTGTGTCCGCTCAGGATCTGTCGGACTTCTATAAATGCACTGGATATTGAAATCTATGCTGGTCTGGTGAAACAGGTTATATCGCTTAGAAAACCAATATTTAAGGAAGTGTTTTTTTATGAAAAAAATTCTTATTGTATTTGGTACTCGCCCTGAGGCCATAAAAATGGCTCCCCTGGTGCATGCCTGTAAAAAACACATGCGAATTGACTCCAAAGTTTGTGTTACGGCCCAGCACCGAGAAATGCTGGATCAAGTACTAGACTTATTTGAAATAGAGCCAGATTTTGACCTGAATATCATGAAGCCTGGCCAGACTCTTAATGACATAACTGCTTCAATAATTATTGGTTTGAAGCCAATTTTGGAAGATTTTAAACCTGACATTATTTTAGTACATGGTGATACCGCTACAACTTTTGCGGCATCGCTTGCTGCCTATTATCAACAAATAGCGGTTGGACATGTGGAAGCTGGTTTGAGGACTGGGAATATATACTCGCCTTGGCCTGAGGAGGCGAATAGAAAATTAACGAGCGCGATTACCAGCTATCACTTTGCTCCGACCGCAGGCTCTAAGGATAATTTACTTAAAGAAGGGGTGAGTGAAAGTAATATAGCTGTTACGGGTAACACCGTAATCGATGCTTTATTTTGGGTGATGGGTAAACTAAATGAAGACAGGTCTTTTTCAAAGAATTTAGCTGCTGAGTTTGAATATCTTGATCCGAGTAAAAAATTAATATTAGTGACAGGGCACCGCAGGGAGAGCTTTGGCGAAGGGTTTGAGAGGATTTGTGAAGCGCTTTGGCAAATTGCGACTATGAATCCTGATGTTCAAATTTTGTATCCGGTGCATCTAAATCCGAATGTTCAGGAGCCGGTAAATCGGTTACTTGATGGTTTAAGCAATGTATTCCTAATAGAGCCTCAGAAGTACCTCCAATTTTGTTATCTAATGGGTAGAGCATGGGTGATATTAACAGACTCCGGTGGAATTCAAGAAGAGGCACCATCTTTGGGTAAACCAGTATTAGTGATGCGAGAGACCACAGAACGACCAGAGGCAGTTGACGCTGGTACGGTCAAATTGGTAGGAACTGACCTTGCATTAATAGTCTCCCAGGTTAATATTTTATTAACTGATGTAAAAGCGTACAAAAATATGAGCCAGTCCCATAATCCTTATGGTGATGGGACTGCATGCGCAAAAATTTTGAATTTTATGGTTTCTAAAATTTCAGGTAGCCGAAAATGAAAATAAATCTAAGACACAATAATCTAGATTGGTTGAGGTTAATTTTTGCACTGCAAGTGATGATTACGCACTCTTTTGCCTGGTTGAACAAAGAAGAGCAGGCTAACTTTGATGTTTTTAGTTGGTTGGGATACTTTCCCGGGGTCCCTGCATTTTTTTTTCTTAGCGGATTTCTCATTTACGCGTCCTATGATAAAAGCAATAAGGTTTCAGTTTATTTTAAAAATAGATTTTTAAGAATATGGCCTGGTCTCATATTTGTAACCTTAGGAGGTTTGCTAGTTGTTATACTGGGCCGTATGTTTGCCCAAGATAATTCAGGTCACGCTGGAGAGTATTTTGTATGGATTTTTTCTCAAATTACCCTCGGGCAGGCCTGGAATCCATCCTCGTTTAGAAACTTGGGAATTGGAGTGATTAACGGGGCCCTTTGGACCATTACAGTTGAAATATTTTTTTATTTGAGTGTTCCTGTAATACATCTGATTGAAAAAAGATTTAAGTACATTGTGCATCTTCTTTTGGTGCTGTCATTCATAGCTTTTGGTTATTCTGAAGGGTTGTTAATGCATGTGTCTATTGGAGATAAGTCTCTATATGAATATTTGGCTTTAACACCAATTATCTGGGGCTGGATGTTTCTTGTTGGAACCCTTGTGTACAAAAATTTACAACATATAGAGAAGTACTTTAAATATACTACTCTAGGGTTCCCTATTATTATCGCTCTCGTATTATTGGATATACCAGATTCTATTTTATTTTCTGCTTCCGGCAATCGCTTGGGTGTTGTTTACTTTCTCGCTATAAGTTCATCGGTGATGTTTTTGGGTTTTGGCACAGCACCTAAAAAAATTAAATTTGATTTAAGTTACGGTATATATATTTGGCATAGCGTCGTTATAAATCTCTTGATCATCGTTGGTTGGTACAGTGTGGTTAATGTTATGTTAATGACTTTGTTGGTTGCTAGCGTAAGTTGGGTTTTTATTGAAAAACCAGCGTTGAAAATGAAGACCTTCTCTTCGAGAGTTTGAAGTTTAATGTTTTATTATTAGTTGGAGTTTAATGAATGCAAGACACTGTCATCTCTGTGGTTGGCCTTGGTTATATTGGATTGCCAACTGCTGCTATGTTTGCCTCAAGAGATAAGCGCGTTATAGGCATTGATATTGACCAAAACGTGGTAGACCAAATAAACCTTGGGGAAATCCATATTGTTGAGCCGGGGCTTGCTTCTATTGTCAGTAATGCTGTCAGTAAAGGCTATTTGAGTGCAGCAGTGACACATCAGCCCGCTGACGTTTTTTTCATTGCGGTGCCCACTCCGTTTTTATTGGATGAAGCTCATATTGATATTCCACAACCTGATTTAAGGTATATTGAATCGGCAGCCAAGGCTATTGCGAAGGTCTTAAAAAAGGGCGATATAGTAATTCTAGAGTCGACTTCGCCGGTTGGCACGACAGAAAAACTAGCTGGATGGTTATCACAAGAGAGAGCTGATTTAACCTTTCCGCAAACGCATAACGAAGAATCTGATATTAGGATTGCATACTGCCCTGAGAGAGTATTGCCTGGACAGATAATGCGAGAGTTAGTGGAAAATGATCGGATAGTTGGTGGTTTGACCAACAGATGCTCAAAAGCAGCTATAAAAGTATATAAAACTTTCGTTCGAGGTAAATGTGTTGTTACGAATGCTCGTACAGCGGAAATGGCGAAGCTCACTGAAAACGCGTCAAGAGACGTGAGTATTGCGTTCGCTAACGAATTGTCCATTATCTGCGATCAACTTCATATAGATGTATGGGAGTTGATCGCGCTATCTAATCGGCACCCTCGTGTAAATATTTTACAGCCGGGCCCTGGTGTTGGTGGGCATTGTATAGCAGTGGATCCGTGGTTCATCGTTTCGCAATCGCCAATTAATGCAAAATTAATTAAACAAGCGCGAAGCATTAACGATCAGAAACCCTTATGGGTCATAGAAAAAGTGAAATTAGCAATTGCGAATGTCTTATTAGCCGACCCATTGAAGTCATCTAGTGATATTACCATCGCATGCTATGGTTTGGCTTTCAAGCCAAATATTGATGATTTACGTGAAAGTCCGGCGGTTGTAATAGCGAAAAAAATTATTGCAATGCATTCAACCACCGTGTTGGTAGTTGAGCCAAATATTGTAAAACTTCCTTTGGATCTCAAAGGCGGTTTGCTATCTAATATCGATATAGCGTTTTCGAAAGCAGATATTCATTTATTACTAGTTGATCATGACGCGTTTAAACTTGCACGGCCAAGTGATGGTGTGATTATTGATACGAGAGGAATCTGGTGATGAATATAATTGTTACTGGTGGTTCAGGATTTATTGGTTCAGAGTTGGTTCGTTATTTAATTAAGAAAACGCCCCATAACGTATTAAATATTGACAAGCTCACTTACGCGGCCAATCTAAAAGCTTTGGATTCCGTTTCGTCAAGCCGACGTTATCATTTCAAGAAAGTTGATATTGTTGAAAGAGATAAAGTTGCAGAAATTTTTAGTTCATATCAACCTGATCTGATTTTTCATTTAGCGGCGGAATCCCATGTGGATCGATCAATTTCTGGACCCTTAGAATTTATAAATACTAATATAGTAGGCACTTGCATTCTTTTAGATGTCGCCCATGAATATTGGAGTAACAGTACTGACTTGAAAAGAAGCTCATTCAGGTTTCTACATATTTCCACTGATGAGGTTTTTGGTAGTCTTGGCGAAAAAGGTTTTTTTACCGAGCAAAGCCATTATGACCCAAGTTCACCTTACTCTGCATCTAAGGCAGCTTCCGATCATCTCGTGAGAGCTTGGCACCGTACATATGGTCTTCCGGTGACAATTACGAACTGTTCTAATAATTATGGTCCATATCAGAACCCTGAAAAATTGATACCCCTGATGATTATTAATGCTATTAAAGGGAGCAGCCTGCCAATTTATGGCGATGGACTTCAAGTACGTGATTGGTTGCATGTAGAAGATCATGTAGACGCTCTCTATAAGATCGCGACATGTGGAAAAATAGGGGAAACATACAATATTGGTGGGAATAACGAGAAAACCAATTTAGAAGTTGTTGAGTTAATTTGTGACTTAGTGGATAGAAAACTAGATTTTCCATCCAAAGGAAAATCTAGCCGAGAGTTAATAAGTTTTGTTGCTGATCGGCTCGGCCATGATGTTAGATATGCAATTGATGCCTCTAAACTTAAGTCTCAATTGAATTGGGAGCCCAACAAAACTTTCGAGGATGGCCTTGCCCAAACAGTAAACTGGTATTTAGAAAATTTAGAATAGAAGGTGATTTAGAGCTAATATTCTATATGCTCAAATCTGTAAAAGCTAATAAATTATCGTTGGCGCTTAGCTGGGGTGTATTTAGGTAAGATTCATATGCGTCGCAAACGACGCTCTCGGCTTCTACTAAATATACTATTTTGGGATAGTTAGCCGCCTTAGATTGGACCTATTCTTTGTCATAGGAAATTAAAATTGAATATTATAGATTCACTTAGCTACTTCATTGCTAAATCCAAAATTGAGTCGCCAGAAGCAAAATTTTCTTTGGGGGTCGCGACTACTGCAATACCATTTCATGAGTCTTTTTTTTCGTTCCCTAGAGAGATTCAAGATTGGGGTTATTACTTACATATTTTGTGCCCTTCCTCTGATCAAGCAACTGCGATAATAAAGAGTTTAGAAGGCGAGATAAATAGTTTTTTTCTTGATGTAGAAAACAAAAAACCAGAATTTAAAGCATCGGAAATAAAAAAAGATAACCCAGAAATTGACTTTTTTTATTTGTATCCGAATGCTCTAACTGTTCAGTCATGTTTTGATTTTCTTAAAAGTAATATGGAGGGGCGTGCATTTATTTTTGGGCATGGCGACTTGGCTTTTAGATTTGCAGCATTAATGAAGCAAAGAGGGCTGGACTTTAGGTGGCGAGCGTCCAGAAAGTCGACAAGTTCGAAATGCGTGATGATGACAGAGAAATTTTCTACAGAAGAACGTCAGTTCTTGAGTAGTCAAGATCATATTTTTTATAATTTCTCACCTTTTAGATCTGACTTTTTTACAAACCTTGAGGATCACCCACATATCAAAATAGTTGATGTGTCCGCCAAAGGCGCTTTTGGGGATACCTTTAAAAATCGAATTTCAGGGTTGGATGTGTCGGCTAGACTTGTTAATGAGGTTGCATTTATTTTAAAAGGAAATAGATACAGTGAAAATTATGGAAGAATGACGAATAATGCTGGAGTCAGTTTTGTATCGGGAGGCTATCCTGGTAACTCTGGAGATTTAGTGGTGGATAATTATCTAGCGCCTACTTTTTTGATTGGAATATCAAACGGGTGTGGTGGATTTTCCCTGCGTATTAATCAAGCTTTAAAAGATAATTAAATCTACAGACCTAATAGTAAATAAGGTGATATTGAGAATATGAAAGTTGTTGCAATAGTTCAAGCAAGAATGGGTTCTTCTAGATTGCCTGGTAAAGTATTGAAACCTCTAGGGGATAATGTAGTTTTAGAGTTCTTACTAAAAAGATTAGCGCAGTCAGTGACTCTAGATGAAATCATTGTAGCTACGACTGAGTTGTCGGATGACAATCAGATAGTGGATTTAGTCGGCAATGATACCGTGAAAGTTCATAGAGGTTCTGAGAATGATGTATTGCAGCGATACAAGAATGCGGCAGATGAATCTAAAGCTGAGATAATTGTTCGTATTACTGGTGATTGTCCGTTAGTTGATCCGGAGCTGGTTGATCATTGCGTTAATCGTCTTATAGATCGTAATTTAGATTACATTTCCAACTGTAACAACGCCTTGAATCCTTTACCTGATGGTTTTGATGTTGAGGTTTTCACATCAAGTTCATTTGCACTTATCAATAAATTATCGATAACGTCTGCTTACAGAGAGCATGTTACTTTTGGATATTTCAAAACAGGACTGTTTAATACTGAAACTATAAATTATGAGCACCCATACTCTCACCTAAGGTTAACTCTTGATTATGAGGAAGATTACAGAGTCATTTCCAGAATTGTAGATGAAATGGATACGGAAGACTGGGGATGGCAAAAAATAAGTGAATTTGTATCTAACAGTCAAAATATCGTGAAGATTAATTCGCATATTGTACGAAATGCGTCTTGGGAAAAGTCATTTTCAGACGAAAATAGTGGTCAAGAATTAGTTCTCAATCGCCCTGATTGTATTGCCAATGGATCTGGATTGTTGTCAAAACGAGCTGATCAATTTTCTCCAGAGGGATGGCCTGAGAATTACCTAAAGGCAAAGGGCCAAGTCATATGGTCTGGCTGTGAACGTTTGCTCTTGGATTATTCGATCGGTGGGATTGGCGCTACTACTTTGGGGTATGGATGTGATTTCGTAGATAAACGAGTTATAAATACTATATTAAATGGTAGTGCATGTTCAGTTAATTCTTCAGAAGAGATTACTGCGACCCAAAAATTGATCAATACTATCCCATGGATCGAATCCGCGCGATATACTCGCTCAGGCGGTGAGGCTACAACTCTTGCAGTAAGAATTGCACGGGCTAAAACAGGGAAGACTAAAATATTATTCTCTGGCTACCATGGGTGGCACGATTGGTACCTAGCTGCCGCGTTAAATCATAAATTAGGCAATCATTTACTTGAGGATTTGCCAATTGCTGGAGTTCCAAAAGAGCTTGGAGGAACTTCTATGCCTTTTGATTACGGAGATTTTAAAGGATTTGATTCTTATATTAGCGAGCATAGAGCTAATATTGCAGCGGTTATACTTGAGCCTATGCGATATTCTCTTCCAGACATAAAATTCTTGCAGCACGTCAGGACAGAGTGCACTAACAATAATATCGTTTTGATTTTTGATGAAATTAGTTCAGGATTTCGATTTAATAATAGTGCAGTCCATTTAGATATTGGAATAATTCCAGATTTAGTTGTTTTTTCTAAAGCCATAGGTAATGGTTATCCAATAGCAGTTGTCGCAGGTAAGAATGAAATAATGTCTGCAGTTAAGGACTCATTTATCAGTTCAACTACTCATACAGAGTCAATAGGGTTTTCTGCAATGAGTGCTGTTTTGGATTTTTATGAAGCGAATCCTGTTTCACAAGGTTTAGCTGAGAGGGGAAAGGCTATTAGAAACATTTTGACTAAAACCGCTTCAACTTATGGTCTAGATATCAAAACTTCAGGAATGGATCAGCTCTGGAGTTGGTCTTTTGAAGGAGAAACCAGTCGTAATAGGCAATTACAAACGATAGTTACAGAGACAATGCTAGATAACTCGATACTTTTTTCAAATAGATTTTATGCTACTTTGGGTATTGATTCTGATTTTTACCCTCTCTTTGAAAGTGCCCTTAAAAAATCATTTAAAACTATAAGTAGCATTCTCGTGAATCACGAAGATCCAGCAGATCATATCCATTTGGGCCTCAACAAGTTGGGCATATATTAATTCTATGCGTATGTCATGGTTAATACGACCTAACTGTTCTTATAAACATTTCACTTAGAGTGGTAATTATGAAAGAAAAAATAATAGTGACTGGTTCTAACGGTCAGCTTGGTACAACACTTGTAACAATGCTTATTGATTTAGGATATGTAGTTATTGGTCTTGACCGTACTCATGATGAGGCGACAATAGCTAACTATGTGAAAGTCAATTTAGATATTACTGATGAGATTGCAGTTAAAGAGTTTTTTGATGGCATTGCGGACGATGAATTAATCTCTGGTTTAGTTAATAATGCTGGAACTGCAGTTTTTACTCCGTTTGCAGATAGGACATATAACGAAATAAAGTCTGTCTTAGACGTCAATATTGTTGCTGCCATTTTTATGACTCAACAGTTTATGCGTATTAGTGAGAAAAACAAATGTCAAAAACGTGTTGTTAATATCGGTTCGATCTATGGTCATGTTGCTCCTGATCTCACGATTTATGGCGATACTCCAAGAATGTCTTCAGAAATCTATGGAATGACTAAAGCAGCAATAATTAACTTTACCCAATATCTCGCCTCTTATTACAAGGGGGTTAATGCACGATTTAACTGTGTAAGTCCTGGTGGCATAGAATCTAGCCAGGGTCCTGATTTTAAGAGTAATTATAGAAAAAAAGTCCCTATGAATAGAATGGCGGGCGTGGCGGAGATTGCCGAAGTTATCTGCTTTTTAATTTCAGACAAGTCTTCTTATATTAATGGTGAAAATATTTTTGTAGAT
>Ga0209603_1004005_pt1 | contig 12547 bp, 14 predicted proteins | sample COGITO_mtgs_1206_FD_184812 | JGI IMG/M metagenome (GOLD analysis project Ga0209603, IMG submission 184812) | Pelagic marine microbial communities from North Sea - COGITO_mtgs_120607 (SPAdes) (version 2) | ecosystem: Environmental > Aquatic > Marine > Epipelagic ... | reverse complement strand
GCCTGAACCTATACGTTCAATAACTGGCGCCACTCAGCGAGAGCGGCAGCGCGGTTCAGCTTAAAATTGAAGCGTGAGTAGAAGTGGCGTTCATTTAGGGCTGTACAATCAACCTAACCCCACACCCAGCCTGCGTGGCGCCTTCAGCGAGCCACAGTGGCGTCAGTGGGAACACAGCATACCGCCAAGCGGATGATCTCAGGGCTCGTTTTAAAATACCTGAATGGGGAGTGTTTTGTCATACGGCGAGGCTACGAAACAGCCCGCTCCGTCTCAAGCTTCTTTTGTCTGACAGTGCCAACATGCGCCCACCCGTACCAGAAACCTTATTAGAGAAACCAAAAATTAATGGACGAATTTAGGGGGCTAGACAAATATACGGGTATCTAACGCCGCTTTTGTAACTCTCTCAGCCTGTCCGAAAGTATCGCCATTACGCCTCTGATTACTACATCCGACTCTGCTAGTCTTTCTTCAAAATTTTTTTCCGAACAATAGATCACAGTGGTCTCTTCCAATGCTTTGGCGGTAGCCATTCTTGGGGCGGTATCGATTACCCCCATTTCTCCAAATATTTCAGTAGGTCCAAGCGTTATGTCTGGTTCAATTATTTCATGGTTTGTAGGAAAAAATATCCCAACACTGCCGTTTCCAACAATGTATAGGCCATCGGCCTTGTCGCCTTTCTTAAAAATCGTTTTTCCACGCGCGAAGTTTATTTTTTCCATAGGACTTTCCTAATAACGTTTTGTAACATTAACACCTAAACATCCGGCACAATATCTACAAAATTAATTTTTTGGGTTTATTTTTTAAAATTTTTGATAGTGTTATGTTATGGACGCATACGAAATAAAACAACTGCAACGGCAAGTAAGTAAACTTCAGCTTGAAGCGAAGTTGAGAAAATCTGTTGCAAACGAATTGGAGCGACAAAAAAATTTGGTTCAAAAAGCTCGTGATGAAGCCGAAGAGCAACGTGTAAAATTCGAGAAGGCTTCAGAAAGATTATCGCAATATTTATCGCCTCAAATTTGCGAACAGATATTGGGTGCGGAAGAATTCTCAGGATTAGAAACAAATAAGAAAAACCTGACGATCTTTTTTTCTGACATTGTTGATTTTACAGCCCTATCAGAGCGTATGTCAGCAGATGAATTGAAGAATTTTTTAAATTTCTATATGACAAAAATGAGTAATATCGCGATAGAGTTTGGTGGCACAATAGACAAATATATTGGTGACTCCATAATGGTCTTTTTTGGAGACCCTGACACTGCTGGTGAGTCTGAAGATGCAAAAAAATGCTTTCGCATGGCTCGCCGGATGCAAGAAACGCTGGAAAATTGTCGTGTGCAGATTAAAGATGATTTTAAACTGCATGAACCCCTAAGAATTCGGATTGGCATACACTCTGGACGCTGTAGTGTTGGTAATTTTGGAAGCAAACACAGGCTTGAATATACTGCAATTGGACGAGCGGTTAACGTTGCAGCGAGATTAGAGAAAGCTTGTGAACAGGACGGGATACTCTGTTCAGATTTGACTGCAGCATTACTGCAAGACGATGCTGTGAATTTAAGATTGCGTCATGTTAAAGCCAAAGGAGTAGATGGTTTAATCAAAGCTTTCCAATGGAATATTCGCGATGTTTAAAAACGATGAATCAAAAGTACACTTATATTTGCAGTAGTTAGGAGAAAGAGTTTGCGGGTTAATGTTCACGGGTGCAGGGGGTCAATTCCGAGCTGTAGTGCGGAGACTATTGGCTATGGCGGTAATACTTCATGTTACGAAATTTTATTTGATAACGTTCAACTAATAATAGACACTGGCAGTGGGTTCAGGACTGTAAAGCTCGACCGTGATTTAGAAAAAATTATTCTTTATAGCCACTGGCATCACGACCATATTCAAGGTCTACCTTTTAATGGCGATATATTTAATAGTGCAAATGAGATTGCACTTTGCAGTGCTTTATCAACCAAACGACCTTTTCGTCATACCCTGCAGACCTATTTTTCTGGCGGTTATTTCCCAGTTGATATTGTGACTGTCTTAAAAAATTTGAAGTTTTTAAATATTTCTGAACTTCAGCAAAAATATAAAACGAATTTTCAATTAGATTGGCTTGAACTTAATCATCCTGGAGGTTCGGCAGGTTATAGTGTGCATTACCAAAACAAAAAATTTTGCTATCTTTGTGATAATGAATATGAAACTTCTCAATCAGAGGCGCTGGCGGATTTTTGTAAAGGTGCCAATCTCGTAATTTGGGATGGAATGTTTACTAACGATGAGCTTACACAAAAGAAAGGTTGGGGGCACTCATCTATAGAACAAGCTTTAGATTTTTTTGAATCCGCTGACGTAAGCAAGGTGCTTATCTCACATCATGATCCATTAAGAACGGACGCACAATTAGATAACTTAGCAAGATCGTTACCTGAAGGTGTAGCTTTTGCTAAGGGCGGAATGAGTATTGTAATTTGATAATAGGTCAGCTTTGATTCCCGGAAGCGATGACGTAGTTTTAGGTCACTTCAATGTTGTGATAAAAAATAACTTTTACACAAGGTCCCATTAAATCCAGCATTTTTATCCTGCCTTTGAGATTTGTCGCTGACACTTCAAACGAAGGATAAAGTGCAATAGAAATTCCTGAGGTAGGGTCGGTATGAATAGTGATAACTTTTAAAAGATTTGGAAACGGTTGGCCTCTTACTTCAACATAAAGTTCCCTTACGTTTTCAATGCCATTCTCGTCAAAAATTCTAACAACATCACTCGTGCAATAGGCATTTTAAAGTGTCTTTTAATTATGATGTGGCCTAATTCAGGTGTTAACTATCGGACGCCATGGCTTCTATAATTGCTGATATTCGCTCCACTGTTCCGTTGTGATTAAAGCTTTCTTTCAGCGATGAAGCGTTACCGACCCAATTGTATTTATTGTAGGCGAATATTTCGACGTGAGGGGTAAACTCGATTTCATTTTTCAAGAGTCCAGCAGGTACGTAGGTCAATCCATCTACAATTTCTGGCCTCGAAGCCATTCTGGTGCCACATGTTTCGCAAAAATCAATTTCTAATTTTAAACCGCTACCGGCCTCGTAACTGTAGTTTCGTTGATCTCCTGAAAGTTTGATTTCATCGGTTGGAAATACGAAGCCCATGTAGAGACCATTCCATAAAGCGTCACAGTCTTTGCAGTGGCAAACGAAATGAAGCAAAGGCTTTGCTGGTGTTTTAATATTTAAATTACCACAAAAACAGGTTTTCTCATGCATATGTTATCTCCAAATTGCCAGAATTAATTCTTTATACTTCATTTCTTTTCTCCCGGCATCCGTTGTTTGTTTCCTTTAATCGGATATTAACTCAATTTTTAGCTCATTGTAAAAAAATATTAATTGTCCTAGCCTGCTTCCTGCGAGGGGACCTTCATGACTAAAGTCAACAGACAATTCGTATCTGTGCTTGCTGCAGACTGCGTCGAATTCAGCAAGCATATGCTTGATAATGAAGACCAAACACTTGAAAGTTTAAAAAGTTGTAGGTCGATAATTGATGGTTACATTGAAGGCCATGGCGGAAGGATTTTCCATACTGCCGGTGACTCTGTTTTGGCAGAGTTCAAAAGCCCTATTGAAGCCGTAAACTGCGCTATCAATTTTCAGGATAGAATTTTTGAACGCAATGAAATTGTTAATTCACAAATTGAAAAAGCATTAACGTGGAGAGTTGGGATTCACTGCGATGAAGTAATTTTTGAAGGACAAAACGTTTATGGAAACGGCGTTAACATCGCTGCTAGGCTCGAGTCGCAGTGTCCAGCAGGACAAATCTTAGTTTCAAGAGCGATAAATGAGCAAGTTGTCGAAAGAATAAGTGCAATTTCTAAAGCTGCAGGTGAGAAAAAACTAAAGAATATTTCAGATTCTTTTGAAGTTTTTTCAATTTCGACAGAGAAGACAGCTAAGTTGAATACTCAGGTCAAGGAGAGCTTTACAGAAAACGAATTAAAAACGAAAAAGCCCGTTGTATCAATGATCCCTTTTAAAAATTTAAATCCAAATGAGGATAGCGCCTTTCTTATTGATGGTATTTTTGAAGATATTTTGACTGAGTTTTCCATGGTTAGGCAATTGTCCGTGGTCTCACGGCAGTCAAGTATGAACTTCTTTGAAAGTGAAGCTAATTTAGAAAGTTTCATTTCGCAATTCAGTGTTGATTTTTTGGTGCAAGGATCAGTTCGCTCAGCAGGTTCAAGAGTGAGAGTAACCGCTAATTTGATCCAAGCTGATACCCAACAAATTTTGTGGAGCAAAAAATTTGATAAAACACTTGATGATATTTTTGAAGTTCAAGACGAGATAGTCCGAGGAGTGACAACCGAGGTCTTGGGAGAAATAGAGCTCGTAAGTCTCAACAGATCAAAGCGCAAGCCCACAAAGAATATGACATCTTATGAATATCTGCTTAGAGGCAAAGAGGGGCATCATAAATTAAGTGTGGAAGCGAATTCTACGGCATTGCAAATGTTTGATGCCGCAATTGAAGCAGATCCAAATAATGCTCAGGCTTATGCGTGGAAGGCCTGTACACTCGGGCAAGCAATGGTTCGTGGTTATGATGATAGGCCTATGCCACAAGTCATGAGTGAATTTGAACTACTCATGTCCTCCGCATTGAGCATTGATCCTCACGATTTCGAATGTCATCGATTGCAGTGTGCGGTAAATACGATGATGGGTAACATGCAAGCCGCACTAGAACACGGAAAAAAAGCTTATGAGGCTGTTCCTAATGATCCAAGAATATTGCAGCAATATGGTGAAGTATTACTGAAGACAGGTGATACTTCCAACGGCTGCGATTTGATGTTACTTGCATTGGAATACGATCCAATAGCACAAGGCCAAACAAATAGCGATAAACGCAAAAGTGATGCTGTGTTTGGATGTTTATTGGACGATCGTCCAGAGCTTGGACTGAAACTAGCGTCAGAAATTTCTAGCTACTCCGCCCAAGTTGTTCTGTATGCTGCCACACTTGCAATAGATCTTTCAGGGTCTCTAGAGTCATATTCTTGGTTAATTTCAAACATTCAAAAATCTAAAAAAGAGGAAATGATCGCAGAGATCGAGCAAATGGGAAAAATTGATGTCGTTCTTCAGAGCAAAATGAAAGAGGTTTACTTCGAAAAAATTCTACCACATTATGCATAATTTTAACCGGCATAAAATTGTGGGGCAATTATAAATTTCTATGAATTTTAAATTTATCATACAGGGTTTGAATATGATCATGTTACAAAATCAATTAACCGAACTGATGGGCATAGTTGTTGTTTTCGACAAATTTAGACGGCTTCAGGTTGAGCATTTAAATACTCGAAATAAGTCTTTTTAAGATCACTATTAGTATCGAAGAACATTTTCATTTCGTTTGGGAGTGTCATCATTAAATCACCAAAACCTAACGAATCTAATGTATCAATAATAGCATCCTCATCATCGGCATACCAATGGCAATAAAAGAACTCATTATCTCCACGCCAATGACCCATTAACTCGGCATGGTCATTTTTCATCATTGCGAACATTTGCCCACCAGTCACGTTTTGCGCAGCGGCGTCAAATGCTGATTTACTTTCTTCACTATGAAATGTGTGGGTACACATGAAATGTTTTTTCATTCGAAACCTCCCTGCGGACTACGTCCCGTTGCGATAGGCTAACACGATAATATCGTTTGCGTAAATGATTTTTACAATGCTACTAGATTGAGTGATTTTTCGTTTTCAAATATAGAATTAGGCTGACTGAAACTGTTATGATATCTATTTAATAGACCGGAGGTGTTTATGGACAATCTGCAGACTGCTCGAAATTTTTTCGAACAATGCGATTATGGAAAAGGGTGGGATGCCTGCAAGGCATACTGTCAGCAAGATGCAACCTTTGAAACAGAAGCAGAAACGCTTTCTGCAATTAATACATTAGATACATATTGCGATTGGATGACCGATGCCATTGATATGTTCGATGATAATGTTGAAATTGAAATTAAGGCTGAAGCGTATGATAGGCAAAGGGACATTGTGTTGATTTACGCAGAAATTAGCGGAAATTTGATACTTGGTCCTGAACCAATGTTTGCGAAAACAGATTACGTATATGTGTTAAGATTTGATGATGGTAAGATAAGTCACATGGCGAAAATATGGGACTTTAAACTTCCATAAATACTTGTGCTTATGGTTAGTTTTTAATGGCGGTAGAGGAGTGGCATAGATGTCTGTTGCAAACATTGTCATATTTGAGTTTTAAAACTGCAGCTGATTTAGAAAAAAGGTGCTAATTTTGGTCGTGTTCTGCGACTACGATTCCTGAGGATGTCTCAGTTCTGCTTTCTTATTATTTCTGCTTGAGGGTAATGTATTGGTGCCACTTCGTTATACTTTACTGCAAGATCCTGCAAAGCCTGCTCACTTTCAAATTCCATACTCACCACATTTGCTACACTCATAAGGTTTCTTTTCCCTTGATATTTTTACGGACCGTTTCAAACTTCCACCTTTTTGAAGATACATATAAAAACCAAACCTTTCGTAAGGTAGGCTGATGCCAATCCGCGCCCGCTCGAAATCAGATTGGCGGTATATGGACTTCATTTTATTGTCCAAAATCGTAAAGATGGAGGCTGGTATTCGTGCAGCTCAAGTTGAACTGGATGCGGTTGGTATGATGGTTGAAAACAAGCGCGGCACACTAATACCCAACCCGCTCATATCATTCATTGATACGCTGGAAAGGCGTTAGATTGCTGTGACCAGATTACTGACCAAAAAAGTCCCTTACACGTTTAACCGTGCTGGGTATTACTACTTCTCAAGACGTGTTCCCGCCGATCTTACTCAGCTATATTTCTATCCTCGAATAGTTCAGGGCTTGAAAACGAGGTCTGCTCATACCGCCAAGACTAGGGCTTTAGTCGCTGCAGCTAAATTAGACGAATACTGGTCTCATCTGCAACGCGGTACCGAGATGTATGACGGCGTGGGGTGGGTTTGGTTTCAGTATAAAATGCTAGCTTTGGTTGTAGTCTGCTACGACTATGCCAGAGCATGCCTCAGTTCTGCTTTCACCAAATAGTACAAGCATGTGTTCAACTGTATCGAGCCAATTGACCCCAGTTTCCTCGTCTGCACTAGTTTTATCGATCTCATCGTATTCAATAATGCTAAGGTACTCGTTATCTGGCAGGGAGATCAGCCGCATACTTAGTGATTTAGAATAGTCATATTCATTTATTGCATTAACAAAGTCTTCCTCAAATCCATCTTTAACTTTGTATTTAACAACAGTCATTATGTTCATTCTTAACTCCAATACGCTCACTATTTTTTACGTCTACAGCATTGCGCAAATAAATCACCATTTCAACACTGCTGCGCCGAGCAAAGTCAGAGCAGCTTGATTTGCAGCCACTTTGTCCAGCCCCCAATTTATGTACCATTTCTCAATAGAGTTTCTGGCACTGGTGGCCTCATGTTCAGAGCTTGGTGAGGCCGGATGTGATTATACTGTTTTAACCATACATTGATGGCCGTTTGGGCTTGTTTCGTCGTCATAAACCACTCTGCATCTAAAATCTCTCGCCTAAGTGTTCCATTAAATCTCTCGTTATAGCCGTTTTCCCATGGCGAACCGGGGTAAATACGAATTGGTTTTATGCCTACCTTGGTAAGCCACTTTTGAAACACTTCAGCTGTGAACTCGGGTCCGTTAACAGAACGCATATAGTATGGCCTCCCATGTATGATAAAGAGCGGATACAGCGCCTCCAGGACATCAGCGGCGCTCATTTTATGCGCCACATGAACAGCGAGTGCCTGGCGGGTGTATTCATCCACCACGGTCAGCATTTTGTAAGGCCGGTTATTACTCAACTTGTCATGTACAAAATCGATGGCCCACACATGGTTAGGCCCATTGAGGCGCATACGGATGATGGAGCTATCTTTATGATACAGGCGACGTCTGCGTTTATGGCGCTCCGGCAGGCAGGGTGTGGGGTTGAGTTGGCTGTGAGGCTGTTGCAACGCACCTCAACTCACGCCTCAATCTCAAGCTCAATCGAACCGCCGCTCTTACTGAGTGGCGCCAACTATTGAGCGCATAGTTTCAAGCTGCGCTAGCAATTCGATGTGAGTTCTTATTTGCTTGACAGCACCCTTTTTGAAAATCATTTGAATTTGTGAAAATTTCATTAAATTTCCGGTTAGCCTTCTGCGGACTTGAGCAAAAGTTAGCCGTTAGTTTGTCTTTACGATGCTTTCTGAGTGTTCCATAATAATAAAAATGGAGCTGTCGAAAAATATGCCAAAGTTAACTTATACCGATGAAAAACGTGAAGTTGAATTTTCAGAGGCCCAAAGCATTCTTGAAATTTCAAATGAAAACCAAGTTGAACACCTGCACGTTTGCGGCGGTCTTGGAAGATGTTCTACTTGTCGAGTACAAATACTCGATGGCTTAGAAAATTGTTCAGAGCGGTCTCAGAAAGAGCAGCTTATAGCTGATAAGCTTGATTTCCCAGATGATGTACGCCTCGCTTGCCAGACGCTGTTAAGTGGAAACGCAAAAATACGGAAGTTATTTAAGAACCAAACAGATATAAAGTTTGCACAGGCAGCAATCCAATCATCTGGCTCAATTGGATCTAACAAACAAGTTGCAATTTTATTTGCGGATATTGAGAACTTTACGCCACTAAGTGAGAGATTAGCGTCGTTTGACGTGATGTATCTATTAAACAAGTATTTCGATTTTGCTGGCAACATAGTCATGAAGAATGGTGGTGAAATTAATAATTATATTGGTGATGCATTCCTGGCAATATTTGGGCTTGATGGTGAAGGCGATGAAACATTTCGGGCTGTAAAAGCTGGATTAGAATTGCAGTCAGACCTGAAAAACTTTGCCAGAACCGTCGAAGAAAACTTTGATGAAGAATTCAAAATTCGAATTGGAATTCATTTTGGAGAAGCCATAATCGGAATGCTAGGTTGCAAGGGCACGGAAAGATTAAGTGTCATTGGTGATACCGTGAATATGGCTGCTAGAGCAGAAAGTGCCAACAAAGAAGCAGATACAACAATGCTTATTACAGAAAACGCCTATAACCAAATCCAAGACAGAGTTGAGGTGGAAGATTTCATTAGAACGAAACTTAAAGGTACTAGTGAGAGAATTACTTTGTATGAAATTAAGTCGGTAAAAGGCGAGAGCCTTGTTGCTAAAAAGCATGATGCACTGGTTAAGGATGGAATAAAATGGACACGTGCAGGTGCCAGCAAAGATCTGTCAGAGGAAAATAAAATTGAATTTGAATTAGACGGTGATGACGTATTATTGTTTAGGTTCAACAGTGATGTAAGAGCCGTTCAAAATACCTGTACTCATATGAATTTGCCTCTATCTGGTGGGGAGATAGACAAAAATGGCCACATAACCTGCCCGTTCCATGGTACTTCATATTGCACCAAGGATGGTGGTGTTCAAAAATGGTGTGATGGGCTTCCAGAGGATATGCCTCCAGAGAACGTCCAGATGATGAAGTCGATGAAACAGGTATCGCTCAATATTTTTAACGCAATAGATTACGAAGGTGGTATTTGGGTAGCCAAGAACTAACAACATTTGTACGGCAAGCAACCTTGGTGTCGAGTGTGTAGGGTAAACCCAAAAGTTTTCACAAAGAAAAAATTATATAAATTTTGTTTTCACCCTACACTGGTGTCCAGCCCCCAATTTATGTACCATTTCTCAATAGAGTTTCTGGCACTGGTGGCCTCATGTTCAGAGCTTGGTGAGGCCGGATGTGATTGTACGGTGCTGTCAGACTAATGAGAACTCGCATCGGATTACTGGCGCAGCCTGAACCTATGCGCTCAATAATTGGCGCCACTCAGCGAGAGCAGCGGTTCGATTGAGCTTGAAATTGTCTCGTGAGTAGAAGTGGCGTTAGGGCAGCCCCTCGCAGCCAATAGGTCCCCTACACCCAACCCGTGTAGCGCCTTAAGCGGTCCGGAGTGGCCTTAGTGGGAAACAGCATACCGTAAGGCGGATGATCTCAGGGTTCGTTTTAAAATACCTGAATGGGGAGTGTTTTGTCATACGGCGAGGCTACGAAACCGCCCGCCCCGTCTCAAGTTAGTTTTGTCTGACAGTGCCTACCTATTCATTATTTAAACCCAAAGTGCGCAAAATACAAAAATGACTCATAAATTAGTCTGCGTAGTGCTACGTTCCTCGTAACTTGATATCTGGAGGAAGAGTTTCTTGACAAAGAATACCCAGTATTTTTCAGCGGTGATCATGGTAATTGACGCTGTCTCCTACAGTAAACACATGGAAGTCAATCCAGATGCTACACTTAGAGCGGTTCAAAGCGCAGAAGATTTTATTGAAAATAGACTCAAGCATATTGATGGAAATATATTCAATAAAGCGGGGGACTCACTCTTATTAATTTTCAAAAACCCTGAGGACGCGCTAAAGGTTGCGATAGACTTTCAGTTATACAACGTCACCAAGAACTCGTCAGATGAAAACGAGATAAACGTAGAATTTCGGTTGGGAATTAATATTGGTGAAGTCACACAATCGGGATCAGACTACCTCGGCGACGGCGTAAACATTGCGGCAAGATTAGAAACACTTTCACAACCCAACGGAATCTGCATTTCTAAATCTTTCTATGAAAAAATAAAACATGGCCCTGAAGTTAGATTTAAGAACTTGGGAAATAAAAAGGTAAAAGAAAATAAATTTATAGCTTTTGATATAATCACGCCTTGGTATCAAAAGCGCAAAATACAAACTGAAAGTTTTACCATTATTTCTTTTATAGCAATTGCCGTAGTAATATTAATTACCGCAACATTCTTTGGAAATATACATAGCTTATTTCAAAAAGATGGAAAAATTCGGTTAGCGATTTTACCATTTGATGTTTCTGAAATTTCTGCAGACCAAAGTTATCTGGCTTCCTCAATGCAGGAGGATTTAATTGTTGATTTGGCAAAAATAGACGAAATTCTTGTATTGGCTTCAAACTCAACGGCTCAATTTGAAAATGGGTTTCAAGAGCGTGAGGAAATCTTTAAGCTACTTAAACCTAGTTATATGCTTGTAACAAAAGCTCGCAATTTAGGAACATCGATAAAAATCTCTTCACAACTCATAGACGCAGACGGAAATATAAAATGGGCTGAAAATTACAGTTCAGAGGTTACGAAAATTGATAATATTCAAAGCAAACTTGAATTAGATTTACTCGACGGACTGGGCGTTCAATCAGCGAGCATACAAGAAACACTCGAAGATTCTGTGGTAACCATAAATCCCGAAGCCTATGATTTGTTCAAGCGTGCAAGAGTTTCACAGGATCGAGCAATAGCTCGAAAATTATATCGTAAGGCAATTTCCATTTCGCCCAACTTTGCGGCCGCTCATTCATCGTTAGCGATCAATATGTCATATGGATTTGTCGGTGTTGACCGCAGCTCAATGGGATCAATGGAATTTGATATATTCAAAATGGAAGCCTTAAATCACGCACGTACAGCTGTTAAAATCACTCCCAATGACCCGTTTTCACATTACGGCGTAGCATTTGTACACTATCAAGCGGCCGAACTAGATGATGCATTAGCGGCAGCATCGAAAGCAATTGCGCTTAATGAGGACAACCCTCAATCTCTTTTGATTTTGGGGGCAATTGAATTTGGTCTTGAACAATACGAGAAAGTCTTACAGGTCGCCGATAAACTAAAAATTATTGACCCAATAAATTCCGCAAACGGTCTAATATTTGAAGCCTCAGCACATTTCGGACTGCAGAATTACGAAGCCGCTTTAAAACTCTCTGAAAAGGCTAACGAGCGGGACCCAAATTACGCACGGGGGCAAATTATAATGTTAGCTTCCAATTGGAAACTTGGAAACACTGACGAGGCAATTTGGCAATACGAGGAATTAACTCTAAGCAGAAATGGAACTGATCTAGACCAATTACTGAGAACCTTACCATGGCCATCAAAATTCAAAGCTACATTGGCAAAAATATTTTCCGATATTGACGCCAACTCCCAATAGGATGCTGTCAGACAACTAGTAACTCGCATCAGATTGCTAGCGCAGCCTGAACCTATGCGCTCAATAGTTGGCGCCACTCAGTAAGGGCGGCAGTTCGATTGAACTTGAAATTTAAGGGTGTTGTAATAATGATTTAAGTTCCCCTTTTATTTCATTGAAACTTATCCAGAAGTCAGATTTATCACAGAGCTTATATGCCAACGCTTCACTTGATAGGTAGATAGGCAGAAATGAGAGGCCCTCTTTGCGAATAAGCACGCCAGCTATGCTGTCCCTGAGGAGCCAAGCGGCCTGTATAAGCTCTTTTGTGTTCGTAAGGCGTACGCTGGTGACGGCCGGACCAGTACCCCACACACGGGCGCATGATCGGTATAAAG
>Ga0209603_1004000_pt1 | contig 12561 bp, 9 predicted proteins | sample COGITO_mtgs_1206_FD_184812 | JGI IMG/M metagenome (GOLD analysis project Ga0209603, IMG submission 184812) | Pelagic marine microbial communities from North Sea - COGITO_mtgs_120607 (SPAdes) (version 2) | ecosystem: Environmental > Aquatic > Marine > Epipelagic ... | reverse complement strand
CGCACATAAGAAGACGTCAGCGTATCTACCTTTGTTACTGTGCCCAGAACTGAGTCAATGCGTGTTTCTGCCTGCAGAGAACTTGTTAAGCTTAGAACACTCACAAGAGCGGCAATCGTTCCAACAACAAATCTGTTATGCATGGTCTATGGCTCCCAAAAAAAGGCATAATTAATAATAGTAGGATCATACGACTATGATAAAATTTTGGCAAATTTATGGCAGCACTTTACATATTAGATAAGATGCCCGCGCGGCTCTTGTTCTTACAGCTAAGCTGTCTATGTTCATATGAAGAAGTCTTGATAGGGAAGGCCGCACGGGCTTTGAAGAAAAAGCTCTTTTACAAAAGGGATATACGACCATGACGACAGACAATAAAACAGCTCCATCGCCGGCAACCCTGCTTGGCATGGACCGTCTTTCTGAAAACCCCTACGCTATTTTTGCCCGCTGGTTTGATGAGGCTAAGGCAGCTGAAATCAATGACCCTGATGCAATGGCACTGGCAAGTGTGGATGAGGCCGGTATGCCCTCTGTGCGGATGGTATTGCTCAAGGAATGGTCCGAAGAAGGGTTTGTCTTCTATACTAATTATGAAAGCCGGAAATCAGCTGAATTATTGGCAACGGGTAAAGCTGCGTTTGTCATGCACTGGAAGTCGCTCCGCCGACAGGTCCGTGTTGTTGGGCCCGTTGAGCAGATACCTGCTGCCCAAAGTGATGCTTATTATAACTCTCGCCCTTATGGCAGTCGGATTGGGGCGTGGGCGTCTATTCAGTCGCGGCCACTCGAAACACGCCAGGAGCTTGCAGATAGGGTGGCTGAGCTTGAAGCAACCTATCCTGAGGCTCCGCCGCGCCCGCCACATTGGGGCGGTTTTATCATTCGCCCTGATGAAATCGAATTATGGGCCGATGGTGAGTTCAGGCTCCATGATCGGTTTCGCTTTACCCGCAATGACGCCGGACACTGGCAGTCAGACCGGCTCTACCCCTAATTTTTCGTCTGCTTGTTGTTTTTGCTAAAACTCAGTCGCATGTGAACAGATTTTTGGCCTTAAAACTGCTATTTAATTGTCATGAATTCAGCAATGAGTACGGCAAATGACCTGTTTGGTGAGGCCTATTCATTATCTGGGGCAGGAGGCAGGGGAAATAAGGCATGAAAACACAGGCGCGTGTAGTCGTTATTGGCGGCGGTGTAGTGGGGGTTAGTACCCTTTACCATTTGGCAAAAAAGGGCTGGTCAGATGTCGTTCTTATTGAACGCAAAGAGCTGACATCAGGCTCTACATGGCATGCGGCAGGCTTGCTGCCATTGTTTAATATGTCCTATTCAGTCGGCCAAATTCACAAATACTCAGTTGACCTGTATGGCAGCTTGGAAGAAGAAACGGGGCTAAATGCTGGCCTCAGCCGTGTGTCGAACATCCGTCTTGCTACCAATCAGGACCGGATGGATGAATATATGCAATATCGCGGTGTGGCGGAAACCATTGGCGTAGATGTTGAAATACTCACCCCAGAACAGGTTGTTGATATCTGGCCACTTGCTGTGCCGGATGGACTTATTGGTGCTATTCGTCATCCGTGGGATGGCTATATTCAGCCCGCCGACTTAACCCAAGCCCTTGCCAAAGGCGCTAGAGACAAAGGCGCTGAAATCTATCGTAATACAGGGGTTAGCAGCATCACGCGAACAGCGTCTGGCGCGTGGTGTGTGAGCACAGATAAAGGCGATATTGAGTGTGAACATATCGTATCGGCAACAGGTAATTTTGCGCGTAAGACCGGCGCAATGGTGGGGATTGATATTCCTGTTATACCGGTTGAACATCAATATATCGTTACCGAACCGCATCCTGCTATTCAAGAACGTCAGGCACAGGGTTTGCCGGAAATGGGCGTCCTGCGCGAATCTGATGGCTCATGGTATATGCGCGAAGAAAATGGCGGATTGCTGCTTGGCCCTTATGAGGTTGGTGCGCCGGTATGTTATTTTGATGGGCCGGATGAAAATAGTGAATATGAGCTGTTCCAAGAAGATCTGGAACGCTTAATGCCGCATATTGAATCAGCAATTGCGCGTGTACCGGCCTTTGCTGAGGTCGGGGTTAAAAAAGTCTATAATGGCGCAATTGCCTATACGCCGGACGGCAGCCCGATTGTTGGCCCTGCATGGGATTTACCGAATTTCTGGCTGAATGAAGGTCATAGTTTTGGCATTACGGCGGCCGGCGGTGCGGGCTGGCAGCTTGCCGAATGGATTGTTGAGGGAGAGCCCACAATCGATATGAACGGTGTTGATCCGCGCCGATTTGGCAGCTATGCAACCAAAAGCTATTTGAAAGAGAAGAATGAAGAAGCCTATGCAAATGTCTTCTCCATCCATTATCCGGATGAGGAGCGTGAAGCTGCCCGTCCTCTTCGAACAGCGCCTTGTTATGACAGGCTAAAAGCGATGGGGGCTGTGTTTGGCCATAAATTTGGCTGGGAGCGGGCAAACTGGTTTGCGCCCGAAGGCACGCCGCAGGAAGATAGCTGGTCATTCCGGCGTTCGGGCTGGTTTGATGCCATCGGCGCAGAAACCCGCAACGTAACAGAAAATGCTGGCCTGCTTGATATGTCTGCATTCGCAAAATGCCGTATCGAAGGTCCGGGTGCCGAAGCGTTTCTGGAACATGTGATGGCCAATAAGCTGCCGCGCAAAGTAGGCCGGATGGTGCTGGCTCATGCGTTGGCGCCGCGCGGCGGGGTCCATTCTGAATTCACCATTATGCGGGAATCAGATGACAGCTTCTATCTTGTCTCTGCCGGAGCAGCACAGCGGCTGGATCATGACTGGCTGAAACAGCATATGCCGAAAGATAGGTCTGTTAGCTTTACAGACCTTACCAATGCAATGGGCGTTCTGGTTCTTGCTGGACCAAAGTCACGTGATATTCTCTCCCAACTCACCCTCAGCGATTTATCCAACCAAGCCTTCCCATGGCTATCGGTTCAAACGATTGATGTCGGGCTTGCGCCATGCATTGCTGCGCGGGTGAATTTTGTCGGAGAGCTTGGCTGGGAGCTGCATCATCCTATCGAATATCAAAATCATATTTTCGATGAGCTATTCCGTATTGGCAAAGCCCATGGGTTGAAGCCATTTGGTATTCGGGCAATGGATTCAATGCGGCTGGAAAAATCATACCGGCTTGTTGGTACTGAAATGAGCATTGAATATGCGGCACTTGAATCAGGTCTTGACCGGTTTGTACAGCTGCAGAAGCCTGATTTTATTGGCCGTGAAGGATTGCTGTCATGGCAGGAACGTGGCTTTGAGAATAGCTTTGCGACGTTACGTGTTGATAATACCACAGATGCAGATGCGATTGGCGGTAATCCTATTTACCTGAAAGGTGAACTTGTTGGCCGGGCAACCTCTGGCGGCTACGGGTTCAGGGTCGGCGCATCGCTGGCTCTGGCAATGATAAAGCCTGCACATGCAGAGGTTGGCAAAAAGCTGGAAATAGATATCTTAGGGACCCGCTACCCAGCGGAAATCATTGATGAAAGTCCTTTTGATCCCCATAATGAAAAACTACGTTCCTAGTTGTCTGAAACATAATAACTTTATCGTAAACAAGGAAGAAATCTATGACTGAACAGGGTAGTGAACGGCGCTCACGGCGCGGCGGTGGCAGGGATGCTCGCAGAACATTACGTGGTAATGCGTCTGCTGTAATTACGCCGTTTCTTGTGCGTCATATTCCGCCCGTGGATATGTTGACCGATGAGGCAGCCGAAGCCATTGAAGATGCGGCTGAGACGGTCCTTGAAGAAATTGGTATTGATTTCCGGGATGATCCAGAAGCGCTGGAAATCCTGAGAGGGGTTGGCTGTGATATTCAAGGAGAGCGTGTCCGGTTCCCGCGCGGTCTTGCCCGCCAGCTTTGTCAGACAGCCCCAAGCCAATTTACCCAATATGCCCGTAATCCTCAGCGTAACGTTGAGATAGGCGGGAATAACACTGTTTTTGCGCCTGTCTATGGGCCGCCTTTTGTGCGCGACCTTGAAGGTGAGCGACGCTATGCAAAAATTGAAGATTTCACCAATTTTGTAAAGCTCGTCTATATGCTTCCCGGTCTGCATCATTCTGGTGGCACAGTGTGCGAGCCAGTTGATTTGCCTGTTACAAAGCGGCATTTGGATATGATTTATGCTCATATGCGCTATTCAGATAAGCCATTCATGGGGTCGGTGACGGCACCTGAGCGGGCGCATGACACAGTAGAGATGTGCAAAATCCTGTTTGGGGCTGATTTTGTTGGCTCGAACTGCGTGACTGTATCTCTTATCAATGCAAACTCTCCTATGACATGGGATGAGATGATGCTTGGGTCTTTGAAAGTCTATGCACGGGCAGGGCAGGGTGTTGTCATATCGCCGTTTATTCTAGCGGGTGCAATGTCACCTGTATCTGTTGCTGGAACGCTGGTTCAAATACTTGCCGAAGCGATGAGCGGCATTGCTTTTGCGCAGGCTGTTAATCCGGGTGCTCCTTGTATTTTTGGTAGTTTTGCAAGTTCGATTTCGATGCAAACAGGTGCGCCAACATTCGGCACGCCCGAGCCTGCAAAAGTGCTTTATGGCTGCGCTAAGCTTGCCCGCCGTTTGGGCGTTCCCTTCCGCTCTGGCGGGTCACTTACCGGCGCCAAGACAGCCGATGCACAAGCTGCATATGAATCAGCACATACCTTACTGCCAACCGTGCTTGGCGGGGTAAATTTCTCGCTTCATTCGGCCGGATGGCTCGAAGGTGGCCTGGTTGCTGACTTTGCCAAGCTTGTTCTAGATGCTGACCAGTTGACCATGATGGAGAGCATGGTAAGCGGAATTGATGTCAGTGAAAACGGACTAGCCCTTGATGCCTTGCGCGAAGCAGGCCCCGGCCAGCATTTCCTTGGCAACGCCCATACCCAAGCAAATTTCGAAACAGCTTTTTGGCGTTCTTCGATGACGGATAATAAAACGTTTGAGCAGTGGGATATTGAGGGCCGTGTTGAAAGCGAAGAACGCGCACGGGTACGGGCGCGCGACATGCTGGCATCCTATCAGGCACCAGAACTTGATCCAGCAATTGATGAGGCGCTGAAAGACTATATTCAGAGCCGTAAGGATAGCCTGCCAGATAGCGAATATTAACAAACCCAAAAATAGGGCTGTTGCGCTCGTCTTGTGCGTTAGCCGCCGCTCTTGGGTGTCACATGATAGCCATATTCACAAGCTGCATCTTTCAGCCACGCCATAACATAATCAAGAAAGCTTGTTCGGCAGATAATCCGGAATGATGTGTCTGCCTCGCATAATAGCGTAATAGAGGCTGAGGCGAGCAGCGTTTGGGCGCACATGCGGGGTGTGAACTTTGTATCATGCAAATCAAGTGCGCAGCCTTTGGCAAGTAGGTCTCTTGCGGCTGGTCCATCAAGCTGAAGGCAGGCCAGTGCATCAGTAACAATAGTGGCAGCATGATGTTGGCTGGCAAGTGCGCCGCTAATAACAGATGATAGGCTGTCCTCTTCGCCTGCTTTGACAAGCACCAGATATTCATCAGGACCGAGCCAAATAACACGCCTCTGGCCGCTCTTAATTACCATATTGGGTGTATCGGGAAGGGCTGCCCCTAAGAATTTTATCAGCTGGGAAGATGCATTGGGCGCACATCTCAGATTCACTTTACCACAGGCTGAAAGGTCAGTTATTACAACGCCTTCAGTGCCCCCATCTGGATGTGGCATCTGGTCTGGTAATTGTCCTGCCTGAGCTTCACGGGCAGAAATATCAGGATGAGCTTGTGCCATTAAGACGGTCTCCTTGCGCATCATAAAATACAGTGTTTGTGACAACGGCCTTGATTGGTTTTTGGCCATCAAGCATAGGAATCCAGACCGTTTCTCCTAATAGCTTATGGCCACCTTTCAAGAGCGCCATGGCAATAGAATAACCTAAATTAGGCGAGGCATAGGATGATGTGACATGTCCCAGCATATCCATTGGTGGTGGCTGGGTTGGGTCCAGTACGGCATGTGCGCCTTCGGGAATAACATCGTTGGGGTTAACCGTTCGCAGTCCGACAAGCTGTTTGCGTTTCGGGTCTGCCATTGAGGTTCGCTCAAGGGCGCGTTTGCCGATGAAGTCAGACTTCTTTTTGGACACAATCCAGTTCATGCCAAGGTCGAGCGGTGTGACAGTACCATCCGTTTCCTGACCGACAATGATAAACCCTTTTTCGGCGCGCAGCACATGCATTGCCTCAGTCCCATAAGGCGTAATCCCAAAGGCCTCTCCAGCCTTCATCAGGGCTGTCCAGAGGGCAACGCCATAACGGGCTGGCACATTGATTTCATAGGATAGCTCGCCAGTAAATGAAATACGGAATAGGCGCGCTGGAAGGCCTGAAATATATCCCTCTTTCATGCTCATAAACGGAAATGCGGTATCTGATAAATCAATAGAAATATCTGCTGCTTCAAGAATGGCGCGGGCATGAGGGCCGGAAAGGGTTGCAACCGACCATTGCTCGGTAACCGAAGTCAGGAAAACATCTAGTTCTGGCCATTCCGTCTGCAACCATTCTTCCATCCAGTCAAGCACACCAGCAGCACCGCCAGTCGTGGTTGTCATATGATAGTGATTATCTGCCAGTCTGGTGGTAACGCCGTCATCCATCACCATGCCATCATCTTTGAGCATCAGCCCGTAGCGACATTTTCCAACCGCAAGAGAGGAGAAATTATTAGTATAGATACGGTCAAGGAAGGTGGCAGCGTCTGTGCCGCGGACATCAATTTTCCCCAAGGTTGACGCGTCCAGCAAACCAGCTGTTGTGCGCGCTGCTGTTACTTCGCGCGTGACAGCCTGTTCCATGGTTTCGCCGTCATGGGGATAATACCATGCCCGCATCCATTGCCCAACATGCTCAAATTTAGCGCCGGCTGACCGGTGCCAGCTATCCATGCGTGTGAGCCGCACTGCATCGAACAGCCCGCCAATATCGCGTCCTGCAATCATCCCCATAGATGTCGGGGTGTAAGGCATCCGGAAGGTCGTTGTGCCAACATCTGGAATATCATGACCAAGGGCGTCTGCTAGAATGCCGAGGGCGTTCATATTTGATGTCTTACCCTGGTCGGTTGCCATGCCTGTTGTTGTATAGCGTTTTACATGTTCAACAGACTGGTAGCCTTCGCGCACAGCCAGCTGAATATCAGCAGAGGTTACATCATTCTGGAAATCAACAAATGCTTTGGCGCCCTGTCCTGCACCCGCTAATGAGGGCGCTTTCCAGTAGGCCATTGGCGCATAGCTTATTTTCACAGCAGTCACATCTGGTGTGCTCAGCACTGTGCATGTGCCGCCAATAGAGTGTACTGCCTTAGTGGCTGCACGTATCGCTTCAGTAAGGCCGCGCTGAAGATCAAAGCTTCCATTACACGCGCCAATTGATTGTTCTGCTTCATGGGACGCGCCCGGCTTAAAGCATAAATGCTTGTCATCCCAGACCAGCTTGCCGCGGGCTTGCGAGTGCAGATGTACTGTGGGCGTAAGGCCCCCTGACATCATCACAAGGTCACAATCCATATGGAGCGCTTCGCCCATAATTTCTCTGCCATCATCACTTATCGCAGAGACTTCAACCCGTCCTACATGATGGATACCAAAAGCGCCTGTTAGCCCATGGCCAGACAGAATAGGGATGCCAGCATCTCTGGCAGCCTTCACCACTGGTCCTTTGATGGTCGCGCGCGTATCCACAATAGCCCGCACAAAACCACCCGCATTCTGAAAGGCAAGGGCAGCGTGATAGGCTGTATCATTGTTTGTGACGATAATGGCGCGGCTTCCGGGCAGAACGCCATATTGGGTAATGTAGGATTGTACAGCACTCGCCAGCATGATGCCGGGAAGATCATTGCCGCCAAAAACAAGCGGGCGCTCGATACATCCTGTTGCCAGAATAACCTGTGTGGCCCGAACCTTCCACAGACGCATCCGCGGCAGATGTGCGGGGCGCGTACTCATATGGTCTGTCACCCGTTCTGCCAGTGTAATGTAATTATGGTCGCCATATCCGAACATTGTTGTCCGCCGCAGAAGCGTTACATTATCCATCTCTGACAGCAGCGACAGCATTTTTTTAACCCAGTCAATCGCTGGCATATTGTCAATTTCAACAGCATCATAGCTTAACAGCCAGCCGCCAAATTCAGGCTGTTCATCAACAAGAATAACACGCTGACCACTTAAACCAGCCTGATAGGCGGCCATCAGGCCGGCAGCGCCGCCGCCAGCGATCACTATCTCGCAATGGCGGTGGGTTTTCTCGTAGCGATCAGGGTCAACCGGGTCAGATGCAACCTTGCCTAACCCTGCGGCATTGCGAATGAAATGTTCATAAGTCATCCAGAATGAGGCAGGCCACATAAAGGTTTTATAATAGAAACCAGCCGGCAGATATCGTGACATAAGAGAGTTTACTGAGCCAATATCATATTTCAGAGACGGGAATCTATTCTGGCTCGTTGCAACAAGCCCGTCATAAAGTTCAACCTGTGTTGCTTTTAGATTTGGCTCAGCATAGGCACCTGTCCCAACCCGCACTAATGCGTTTGGCTCTTCAGGGCCGGCGCTCATAATGCCGCGCGGGCGATGATATTTAAAGGAGCGACCAATCAGGTGCACACCTGCAGCGAGCAGTGCAGATGCAAGCGTATCACCTGCACAGCCCTGATAGGATTTCCCATCAAAGGTGAAGCTGAGAGGCTTGTCTGTCTGTGTTACAGTTCCAGCCGAAAGTCTGTATTTTTGTGAGGACATCTGTTTTGTCTTCCTTAAACTCACATCATCATAATGTAAGCCCTTATTGTTGGGGCTTTTTTGAGGGGTGGTGAGCGTTACTTGTTAACGGCAGCTGCTTCAGCCGCAGTAGTGCGCCGCCAGCTATTATTATAGGCTTTCTTTCCAGCAGTGCGGCGTGGTTTGCTGCCCATCGCATAGACTTCCAGAATATCATGGCTGACTGTATCGCGTGCAACATTAAACCAGCGGCGGCAGCCAGACGCATGGCGCCAGCGCTCTAAAAACACGCCTTTTGGATTGTCTCGCAAGAACAGATATTCACCAAAGGCAGCATCTGAAATTTTATTATTGGCAAGCGGGCGCGATATGTGCGCCTCGCCGCCACATGAAAACTCAAGCTCGTCACGCGGTCCACAATAAGGACAGGGTAGTTGAAGCATGTAATCTCTCCTTTATGTCTTGTTGCTGAGCAGATATTTCACGGCGCGGTTAATGGGCAACACCAGCTGCACCATGTTCATCAATCAGAAAGCCTGTTTCAAACCGGCTGAGCGCGTAAGGGGCGGCAATTTTATTGGGTCTATCATTGGCAATAAGGTCTGCAAATACATGCCCTGACCCCGGTGTGGCTTTAAACCCGCCTGTTCCCCAGCCGCAATTGAAATACAGCCCGTCAATATCAGTTTTTGATAGAATAGGCGATGCATCAGGACAGGTATCAACAATGCCGCCCCAATGACGAAGCATCCGCAAACGCGACATAAACGGAAATAGCTCAACCGCAGCGGCAATCATATGTTCTGGCACAGGGAATGAGCCACGCTGGGCGTAGGAATTATATTTATCAACGCCGGCGCCGAGCACCATTTCGCCCTTATCAGACTGCGAGATATACATATGGACCGCATTTGACATAATAACGGTATCCAGAATAGGTTTAATCGGTTCTGAGACCAGCGCCTGAAGAGGCCGGCTTGCGAGCGGCAGATGAATGCCTGCCATATCTGCCATTACTGAGGAATGACCAGCAACTACACAGCCAACCTTATTGGTTTTGATGAAGCCCATATTGGTGTCGATGCCAATGATTTTTCGGCCTTTTCTGCGGAGACCCGTAACTTCGCAATTCTGGATAATATCAACACCCATATCGTCTGCTGCACGGGCATATCCCCACGCAACAGCATCATGACGCGCGGTACCACCGCGCTGTTGCACAAAGCCGCCCATCACAGGATAGCGGATAGATTGGTCGATATTAATGCATGGCACAAATTTCTTAATCTCAGCAGGGCTCATCACGTCTGAATCGATTCCGTTCAGCCGGATAGCATGCACTCTGCGGGACATTTCTTTTAGCTCATGGTCTGAATGGGCGATGGTCAGCACGCCGCGCTGACTGAACATGATGTTGAAATTCAGGTCTTGAGCCAACCCTTCCCATAATTTCAGAGCATGCTCATAAATGGAGGCTGATTCATCCCACAGATAGTTCGAGCGGATAATGGTCGTATTACGGCCAGTATTGCCGCCACCAATCCAGCCTTTTTCAATAACGGCTATGTTTTTCATGCCATGCACAGATGCTAGATAATAGGCAGTTGCAAGGCCATGGCCGCCGCCGCCAATAATCACAGCATCGTAGGATGCTTTCGGACTTGCTTTGCGCCAGGCACGCTGCCAGTCCTGATGATAGCTTGCAGCGTTGCGGGCAAGAGCAAAGGCAGAATAGCGTTTTTTCTTATCGTTTAACGCGCCATGCCCTCTATCAATATCAGATGCTACCATTACTTAAATCCTGCTATGTGTCCTGCTATTATGGACTATCGCCAAAAGCGATGTTCTGTCAGATATATCGAAATCTATCGTAGCTATCTGATAACAGCTAGTCTGTATTTACCCACAAAGACTAATACATGCTCAAATGGTGAGAAAAGCTTGTCTTGGCGGCGACTTCAGCTTGTATTGTTTCGACATCTATAACCCGAAGCGGCATTTGGGTGCCTGAAACAGCAGGCATAAGCGCCAAGATGCACCCGGCCAAGCTCTGCCATTCTTGTTATTATCCCTGAAAGGCTTATAGTTAGTCTGTTCGATTATCAAAAATGGATTAGCTTAGTTGTGAAACAGCTGAAACCAAGAAAGGCTTATGATGCCTGTCATTAATAGAATAGCAGATTTTCATCCCGATATGACTGAATGGCGGCATGCGTTGCATGCGCATCCTGAAATCTGTTTCGAAGAAGTATGGACGGGCGATTTCATTGCAGAAAAGCTCAGCTCTTTTGGGATCGAGGTGAGCCGCGGTCTAGGTAAAACAGGTGTTGTTGGTATGCTAAAGGGGCAGGGAAGCTCCAGCCGGGCCATTGGCCTGCGCGCAGATATGGACGCGCTCCCCATGCCAGAAGAAAATCATTTTGAACATCGCTCCCAGATAGACGGTAAGATGCATGCCTGCGGTCATGATGGGCATATGACAATGCTACTTGGCGCGGCACGTTATCTTGCCGAGACACGGAATTTCGATGGCACTGTCTATTTTATTTTTCAGCCTGCCGAAGAAGGCGGTGCTGGCGGTAAAGCAATGGTTGATGATGGGCTGTTTGAAAAGCATCCTGTGCAGGATGTCTGGGGCATGCATAACTGGCCAGGCCTGCCTGCTGGAGAGGTTGCGGTAAGTACCGGCGCTTGCATGGCAAGTGCAGACCATTTTGCTATCACCTTAACCGGGCGTGGCAGTCACGCTGCTATGCCGCATCAATCGATTGATCCAGTTCTTGCTGCGGCTGGTCTTGTGCAGGCACTCCAAATGGTTGTCTCTCGGACTACTGACCCGCTTGACCCGGCTGTTCTGTCTGTCACGATGCTGAATGGCGGCAGTGCATTTAATGTCATCCCCGATACCGTAACGCTTGGCGGAACAGCGCGGGCAATGGTTGCCTCAACGCGTGCGGCCATAGAGCAGAAAATTCGTGATATTAGCGCGCTGACAGCCAAGGCGCATGGCTGTTCGGTTGAAGTAGATTGGCGGCCAGGATACCCGCCAACAATTAATACCGAAACAGAGGCTCTTCGGGCAGCAGATGTCGCACGCGCCGTAGTCGGAAGTGACAAGGTCCATATGAATATACCGCCCTCTATGGCGGCTGAAGATTTTGCCTTTATGCTTGAAGAGCGTCCGGGCGCTTATATCTGGCTTGGCGCTGGTGAAGCTGTCGAAGGCAAGATGCTTCATAATACTGGCTATGATTTTAATGACGATATTTTGCCAGTTGGGGCTAGTTATTGGTCACAGCTTGTTGAAAGCGAATTGCCGCGTAGCTCGCAGGCATAGGAGAGATTATCAATGGAACGCTCGCCATCATCTGCCTTCACATTGTCAGCTCTCTTGTTCGGCGTTACCGTGCTTGGATTAGTGGTTGCTGCGAGCTGGGTCGTCTGGCGTGAATTGGGTCAGATTGACTTAGGATTTCATGGATGGGTTGCTCTCATCCTAGGCTCAGTAGCAATGGTAGCCCTTGGTGGCGGCTTGATGTGGCTAAGCTTTTATTCCAGCCGTAGTGGCCATGATAGCGCTGCACATTATGACCCCGGTGATGAAACCGACTAATCAGAGCCGGTGATGGCAGTGCCTGTGCTATCCAAATTACCAGCATTATGTGATTCAGATATAGAGCAACTATTAGCCTATTTATGGCGGCGGCTGTGGTCGCTG
>Ga0209603_1003993_pt1 | contig 12584 bp, 3 predicted proteins | sample COGITO_mtgs_1206_FD_184812 | JGI IMG/M metagenome (GOLD analysis project Ga0209603, IMG submission 184812) | Pelagic marine microbial communities from North Sea - COGITO_mtgs_120607 (SPAdes) (version 2) | ecosystem: Environmental > Aquatic > Marine > Epipelagic ... | reverse complement strand
TCATCTTCCATAATATAATCATCATCATCATCATCATCATCATCATCATCTTTGTAAGTTATTTTTTTATCTTTATTTTTTTTTGTAAAATTTTTACTGTTGTTTTTAGTATTATCATTATTATTAACTAAATCTCTATTTTTTTTCAAACGAGTGTTATAATTATGTTCTTTAGAAATTGTATTATCACTAGACATTTTTGTTATATATATAAATAATTATTTATACTTTATTATTTTATTATTACATTCAATTTTATAAATAATTAATAAAATTGAAATTATAATACACAAATTTTTGAAAGTAAAAAACAATCTAAAAAGTGTTTGGTTAATATAAGAAGGATGTCATCAAAAAAAGGAGTTATTAAAAAAGATAATCCAGCAAAAATTATTGGAATTCAATTTAGTATACTATCTCCAGATGAAATTCGGAAAGGGTCTGTTGCAGAAATTACTAGTAGAGACACGTATATTAATAACAAACCAGTAATTGGGGGTCTTTTTGATCCACGAATGGGTGTATTGGAGCCAGGTCTTATTTGTCCTACTGATGGTCTTGACTACATGATGACACCTGGATATTTTGGTCATATTGAACTATCTAAACCAGTATTCTATATTCAATATCTTAATACTATTATTAAAATTCTTAGATGTAGCTGTATCAAATGTGGTAAAATTTTGATTAGCAAAGAAAAATATAAACATGCTCTTAAAAAACAAGGTGAAGAACGTTGGAACTATATATTTGCTTTAGCGAGTAAAGTAAAGAGATGTGGTGAAGATACTGAGGATGGTTGTGGTTGTAAACAACCTAGTAAAATTAAAAAAGAAGGTCTTGCTACACTTATTGGAGAATGGGACAATATTGAAGGAGCTAGTGATGAAGAAAAACTTACAATGAAATTTACACCTGAAATTACTCTTAAAATATTTAGAAGAATTTCTGATGAAGATGTAACATTTATGGGTTTCAGTCCTGTCTGGTCAAGACCTGATTGGATGATTTGTCAAGTTCTAGGTGTTCCTCCTCCTGCGGTTCGCCCATCAGTAAAACACGATTCTCAACAACGTAGCGAAGATGATATCAGTCATATTATTGTAAATATTATCAAAGCTAATAAAACTTTGCAGGAAAAAATCGAACAAAATGCCAATTCAAATATTATCGAAGATTGGAGTACAGTTTTGCAATATTACATTGCTACATTGGTTGATAATAAGATCGCAGGTGTTGCCTCTGTTGCTCAACGTTCAGGAAGACCCCTTAAATCTATTAAAGAAAGACTAAATGGTAAGACGGGACGTGTCAGAGGTAATCTTATGGGAAAGCGCGTTGACTTTAGTGCTCGTTCTGTAATTACTCCTGATCCTCAATTATCAATTCGCGAGTTAGGTGTTCCAATTAAAATTGCCAAAAATCTTACCAAACCTGTAATGGTTAATGATAAAAATAAAAACTTTCTCACTAAACTTATTCAAAATGGACCCGATGAATATCCTGGTGCAAAAATTTTGGATAAGAAAGAAGGTGAAAGTATTTCACTGAGATATGTAGATAGAAAATCAATTGTTCTGAATAATGGTGATATTGTACATCGTCATATGATGGATGGAGATGGTATTCTATTTAACAGGCAACCTACATTGCATCGTATGTCTATGATGTGTCATATTGTGAAAATTATGCCAGTTGGTGATACTTTCCGTATGAATGTTGGTGATACAAAACCCTACAATGCTGATTTTGATGGTGATGAAATGAATCTTCATATGCCTCAAGATGAAGAATCAGAAGCAGAACTTAAAAATCTTGCTGCTGTTCCTTGGCAAATCATTAGTCCAGCAAACAATAAATCAATTGTAGGTATTTTCCAGGATTCACTACTTGGTAGTTATCGTTTTACTCGCAAAGGTATTGATTTCACTCCACGTGAAGCAATGAATCTTCTAATGTCTTATGATAAAATTAATATGGACTTGTTTAAAAATTATAAAGACAAAATTAGTAACTTTGAAATTCTATCACAAATTTTGCCACCTCTTACTTTGAAATATAAAACTAAACGTTTTGATGAAAATGACAAATATGAATCTTCTAATTCAGTACTTGAAATCAATAATGGTGAATATAAGCGAGGTCAAATTGAAAAGGGAGTTCTTGGTGATGGTTCTAAAGGACTAATTCAAAGAATTTGCAATGATTTTGGAAATATGGCATCTGCTGACTTCATTGATGATTTGCAAAATATTGTTACTGAATACATGAAAACCAGTGCTTATAGTGTTGGTATTAGTGATTTAATTGCTGACAATAAAACCAATGAATCTATTGTAGATGTTATTACAAATAAAAAACGCGATGTGCATTCGCTTATTGATCAAACACATCTTGGAATTTTTGAAAATAAAACAGGGAAATCAAATGAACAAGAATTTGAAACACAGGTCAACAATATTCTTAACAAAGCTTCAAATGATGCTGGTAAAATTGGAAGAACTAGTTTGAGTAAAGATAACCGTTTCGTTATTATGGTAAATGCGGGTTCTAAGGGTAGTGATCTTAACATTTCACAGATGATTTCGTGCTTAGGTCAACAAAATGTTGATGGTAAACGTATTCCATATGGCTATGAAAATAGAACTCTTCCACACTTCACTAAATTTGATGATTCTCCTGATGCACGTGGATTTGTTGAAAGTTCATTCATTTCAGGACTATCACCTGAAGAGCTCTTCTTCCACGCTATGGGTGGTCGTGTAGGTCTTATTGATACAGCTGTTAAAACCAGTCAGACTGGTTACATTCAGCGTCGCCTTATTAAAGGTCTTGAAGATCTAAAAGTAGAGTATGATATGAGTGTTCGCAATAATAAGAACAAGATTATTCAATATCTATATGGCGATGATGGATTTGATACTGTTAAGGTAGAAACGCAATATCTTCCAATTGTTTCTATGAATCTTGAAGAAATTTATGAATATTTCTATATTCCTACAGATGAGTCTATTGTTAATACTACATTTACTAAAAATACAATTGATCGTATGAAAAAACAAAAAACAAAAACAAATGATAAATCTAAATATTATATTGATTTCATGATTAACAAACGTGATGTAATTATTGAGAAAGTATTTAAATATAGTGATAGCAAAACGATTCATATGCCGGTAGCATTTGCATATATTATCAAAAATATCCAAGGTCAAGAATATATTAATTCTAATTCTATGGTCGATATTTCTCCATATGAAGCTTACGAAATGATTGAAAAGAATTATTCTAATATTGAAAAAATGCACTATAATGCTCCAAATGAATTGTTCAAAACCTTGTATTACTATTACTTGTGTCCTAAAGAACTACTTATTACAAAGAGATTCAACAAGAATTCACTTACTCTTCTTCTAGATACAATCACGAAGATGTATATGAATGCTATTGTTGCTCCAGGAGAAATGGTTGGTATGATTGCTGCTCAATCAATTGGTGAACCTACTACACAAATGACTTTGAACACTTTCCATTTTGCAGGTGTAGCTTCTAAGTCGAATGTAACTCGTGGTGTTCCTCGTATTGAAGAAATTCTTTCATTGTCTGAAAATCCGAAAAACAAATCTTGTACTGTGTATTTGCAGAAAGATGAAGAAACAGATAAAGAAAAAGCGGAAGAGCTTGTGCACTTTCTTGAATATACAAAACTTAAAGAAATTGTATCCTATATTCAGATTTGTTTCGATCCCGACGATATGAATACAGTGATTGATGACGACAATACACTTCTTGAACAATATAGTGAATTCGAGAAGTTCACATCTGAATGTGGTATTATTGATGAGAATAACAAAGAAAGTTCAAAATGGATTATTAGAATGGAAATGAATGCTGAAGAAATGCTTGATAAAAATATTTCCATGGAAGATGTTCACTTTGCACTCAAAAATACTTATAATGATGATGTTAAATGTATGTACTCTGACTATAATTCTGATAAATTGATCTTCCGTCTTAGATTGGATAATTATCTTCAAAACAAAAAGAAGATCAAAACTACTGATTCATTAGATCAATCTGATGAAATTTATCTTATTAAAAACTTCCAAGAGCAAATGCTTGAAAATATTATTCTTCGAGGAATTAAAAATATCAGTAAAGTTCTCCCTAGAAAAATTACGAATAATCTTGTATATGAAAATGGTGCGTATACTAAAAAAGATACATGGGTTCTTGATACAGTAGGAACTAACCTATTGGATCTATTGAAATTGGATAATATTGATGTATACAGAACTTTTACAAACGATATTCAAGAAATTTATAGAGTACTTGGAATTGAAGCTGCTAGACAAGCGATTTTTAACGAGCTTTCAGATGTTATTGAGTTTGATAGCACATATATTAACTATCACCACCTGATTATGTTGTGTGATCGTATGACATGCAATGATAAAATGGTATCAATCTTCCGTCATGGTATCAATAATGATAATATCGGACCTATTGCGAAAGCATCATTCGAGGAAACTCCTGAGATTTTCCTCAAAGCAGCTAGACATGGCGAACTAGATACTATGCGTGGTGTATCAGCGAACGTCATGTGTGGTCAGGAAGGATATTTTGGAACTAGTAGCTTCCAAGTTATGCTTGATACTGATGAATATACAAAATATTCTGACGAGATTGATACAGATGAATTCAAAGACGACGATGATGTAATTGATGAATGGTTTGGTGATGTTGAAGATCCTAACAATATGTGTAGTATTAATAATCTTAATATTCCCAGTAATATCGAAAATATTAGCCAAATGGATTATGGTGATGATGATGACGATTATAATCCTGGATTTTAAATAATAATAATATGTTAATAAAATGTTTATAATAAAAATGTTAATAATAAAATTTTTTATTTAGATTATGTAATTGTTCTCATTTCCAAATATATACAAAGGATAATGATCATTACATATTATAATTTATACTTAAAAACATTAAATTAATAATTAATAATTAATAATTTAAAAATATGCTACAAATTGATAATAGAAAAATATATGTAAAAAATGTAAATGACTTGATTAAAATGGATATTATTCTTCCAGAAGAACAGAGAATTATTGATAATCAAAAAATTAATTCAATAGTTAATTATCAAATTGATTTTTATAAAAAATATAATCATTTTAATTTTATTGGAGTAATTAATATTCATTATTGTGAAGAAAATAATAATTATTATTTGGTCGATGGACAACATAGATATAAATCACTACACGAATTATGGAATAATTATGGACATTCAATTAATATATTTATTGAAATTATAAATGTGTCTACTATAAATGAATTGAAACATAATTTTGAAATATTGAATTTGAATACACCGTTACCTGTATTCACATCACTTAATGAAAAAAATATTGTAGAGAAAGTAGCTATAGAATATCAAAATTTATATCCTAATGTATGGTCTAAAACATCACGAGCAAGAAGACCACATATTTATTTTAACTACTTTCAAGAATCATTAGGTTATATTTGTGATAAATTGAAAATTGATAATAGTGAAATATTAAAAGATACGATTGATGATTATAATAATACATTGACTGGATGGCAATTTATGGCATACAAATCAATAACAATGGATATGTATGAAAAAGCAAAAAAAGAACAAATATTTTTTGGCTTATTTCCTCATAATTCAAATGAAGATTATGGGTATGAATGGGCAAAACGTATTGTCGAAATTAAAAGTGGAATAATAATTAAAAAAAAAAATCAAAAAAGAAAAAAAACTATTCCCAAAAAATTTAAAAATGATGTTTGGGATAAATATATTGGTAAAAATATAGCCGAAGCATATTGTATTTGTTGCAATAATACAATAATTGAAAGTAGAAATTTTGAAGCTGGACATATTATTTCTGAGAGAAATAATGGAGAAATTAATATAAATAATATTGTTCCTATTTGTTCTGGATGTAATCGTAGTATGGGAACTATGAATATGAATGAATATATAAAAAAATATAACCCTCAAAATCACAATAATTTTATTAATAAAAAATATAGAGTTAAACAACAATCTTCTAATAAAACATGGTTTGGTTTTTAACTAATTTACCCTAATTGTCGTATTTGTTTTAATAATTGTAAATCCCTTTGACAAATGAATTTTTCTAATATTAATGTTTGTCAACTCTTTCATATTTACAAATGATTCAATTGCTTTTTTACTCGGATATTTTACATTAAGATATACAGCAATTTTAATTAACAATTCTTGCCAAAAAGTAAAAACATTAATATTAGTATATGGCATTTCAACATAATCTTTTTCCCAAATAATTTTTTCGTAAAATGGATTATAAATATTTTTTTTGATTAGTTCTTTTTGTTCATTCATTTCTTTTACCAAATTTTCCATTCCTGGAATCAATAAATTGTTAAATCTATCGACATATGGAATTAGTTGGTCACGCATTTTTCCTCGTTCACACCAAGAATTTGTTGAATCGTACAAATATGAAATACCATGACGTTGTGCATAACGAACAATATTATGCTTAGAAATATTCAATAATGGTCTCCAAATTTTAACATCATTTTCTGTATGTAGAATATCCATACCATATAAATTTTTGTAATTTCTATTTTTGCAAATATTTGAAAACATATTTTCAATACAATCGTCTTTATTATGACCTAACACAATATAATCACATTTGGTTTTTTTATAACTTTCAAATCTTACTGATTTGGTATATGTTTCATAAAATTCTCTCATAAAATCACGTGTTCTTTTAATTTCAGTAATTCTTCTAATATATAGAGGTACTTTCAATTGATTACAAAATGTATTTACAAATTCCTCTTCTTTAATTGCTGTATCACGATTCATATAGTTAATATGAACAGCAGAAACATTATAATTATTTTTTTTTAGTAAATACAAACATACCATTGAATCTACACCACCTGATAAACTTACGCAAATATTTTTATCTTTATAATCCGTAATATAATTGCTTAGCATATCTTGTTTATCAAACTTATCATACAAATAACCATAATGATCGCAAATATCTATGTACAAATTAGTATCTAGATTAGTGTATTCTGAAATACACAACTCATTATTGTATATGTTTCCCAAGCTTTTAATGGATGCTTTATAAAATCTCACAGCAAAAGGTATTTCATTCCATTTTTTATAACTATGAACACGTTTAATACATGCTAGAAGTAGATCTTTGTGAAAAGAATGACGCAATGGCATCATCATAAAACATCTTTGTTCAATGGGTAATTCAAAATCAAGATTATTTGTTAGGCAATCAATTGCAATTGTAATTGCTTTATTTGTATACTGTTTAATGATAAATGTATCTCCTCTATGAATATGTCTTGAAAGTTGATCTAGAACTAAAATATTATGAAATTTAGAATTTGTAGTATTATCATCTTTCAATAGATGATTAATAGAATAACCATATTTTTTTGTAATAATGTTATCAACATATTCGTGATTTGGATTAAACCAATAATCTGGATTATTAAACCAGAATTCAATCAAATCCATTTTATATTTGTAATTATTAGATATATAATGATAAATAATTATTATAAGATTTCAATTTTAATAATTATTCAATAATCTTTAATTTTTTAGTTTTTCTCACATTATCTTCTAATTCTTCCACTTCAATTTTATAGTTTTCCAAATAATCATCTAGTATGTTATCTTTACTATTATCTTTTATAAGTATTTTTAATGATTTGCTTAATTTATTTAATGGAATATTTGCATCTTTCAATGATACAAGCAAGCTATATTTTGGTACAATATTTGTCTTTATATTTTTAGATTTGATAAAGTAATATGATTTACTTTTATTGTTTGCAACAAGTAGTAATTTTTTATTTTCGACAAATTTTGTCGAAGAAATCAATATTAAAGGAATATTATAGCTATTCGCTATTAACATAACATCAAAATTAGTAATATAATATTCTTCATTCATTATTATATCCTCTATAGTAACCTTATTTCTTCTAATCATTTTACTATAATCTGATTTTCCTTCTTGATCTAAAATTTGTAATATTTTTTCAGGATATTTTACAAAATATTTTTTATATGATTCAATTAAAGCAATCTTAATTTTTTGAATACTAATATTATCATCTTTTGTGTAATCTTTTATTATAATCATTAATAATTCAAAGTTACAAGAAGGAAACTTATTAGAAAATATTAATTCAATAGTATTTGGTGGAAATGAATTTATCCAATTTTGTCCAGATAAATTTTTCTTGGTTATAGCACATTTTACTTTACTTTCTTCTTTTGCTTTATTTATTTCTTCTTCTAACTCGAATATTGGTAAATCAATTTCATTTGAATAAAACTGACTCTTAATGGGTTCTGTATTATCATAAGTATTATATTTTACATAATTATTTGTATTTGCTACAACTAAATCTTCAAAATAATCTTGTGTCAATAATGACTGTAATAATATGATTTCATCATTATTTAAATTATATTTGACATTTGAAAAAGTTAAAAATGTTTTAGGTTCAAAAATAAATAACTTAATCCTATTATATCTAATTAACTCATCTGATATTTTTTTGAAATAAACTTCTTCATTATCTAAATTATTAATTAAATTTATTTTTGGAATTATTAATTTACAATTTCTATCTATATATGAACAGTAAATTTTATTAATACATGTTTCTTCATTATTTATAACGCAACTACTTATACTTTCTATATTATTAATTTTATCATTACTATATTCATCAAAACCAATATGATTTTGTGTTAATAACCTAATATTATTTGTTAATAAATCTAATTTTTCATTATATAAAATCGCTTCATCTTTCATTATTTTTTCTATATTTTCTCTCAATTGATAATTTTCAAACTCTCCCAATAAGATTCTTATTGTATTTCTAAACATATTATAGAATTGTGATTCCAAATTAATTTTTTTAATATATTGAATACGTTCTTCATCTTTCTTATTTGAAAGTAATGCTAATTTATCTACTACTAAATAATTTTCGTTATTTATGCTTGGATAATCATCTCCATATACATCTTGTTCTGGTTCACTCAATGATATAAACTGATTTGTTTCTGTTAATATTCCTACGATTAGACCATCTTCAAGCACTTTAATTTTGGGTGAACAAGGAATATTTTTATTCTTTTTCTTTAATTTAGTCAGAAAATTTACTGTATCTTTGTAATTGTTCCAAATATTATCATCATCCATCCATTTAAAATCATTTTCTATATCTAACATCAATGATGATGGATAACAAGGAATAAAACCTACATTGTTTTCATATTTTGCAACAACTCCTATAACTTTTGAATTGTAATTTAATACTTGATTTATTACTTTATAGTTTTCACCATTTAAATAATTTACTAATTTGTCTAAAACTATATTTCTCTTAAAATCATATATTTTTGGTAAACTTGGTAATGGACTACATTTTGTATTTAATGTTGATTTAACAAATTCTAAAACGTTTTTTATACTAGGCAATATATTTGGATTCTGTAAACTAAATAATTTTGTTACATTATATTTTGTTTCTACATCTTCCAAAATATATATTGGTTCAAAATAATTATCTAATTTCATTAAAAATAATGTTTTCTTATTAACATCAAAAAATTCATTCGAATAATGATTTGTTGGACATATTAGTTTAATATTGTCTGTTATGTCATCATTAACTAATTCAAATATAACAAGATTTATTCCTTCAGGGAATAATTTTTTATTTGGAGCACATATGATATCCCATAAATATGTATAATCTATATTATTATTTGTATCTCTCAAATAATTTAAGAAATTTTCATAAGAATTTATGCATTCTCTCAAATATTTTTCTTGTATTTCTTTTTCAAAATTCGTTTTTTTGTATAATTTTGTATTTTTATAATCTTCTATATTTGGCTTTCCATTAATACTAAAATTTTCAACCAACGTACCATTTTGATAGGTAATATATTTATCTAAGTCAATTGAATCTATTATTTGTTCTTTCATATCTTTAATTGAAAGATAATTGTTTCTATTGAAATCTACAAATACATCAGAAATACACCCAACGAAGGATTGTGTTTTACTTAATTCTACTCCATGTCTCAAAATGCATTTATGAAATGATTTTAGATTCGTATTTGTTACACTAATATAGCATTGTTTGTTATCTGTTTGAAACAATTTTTCTAATGTTATAGGTAAATATCCCCATCTATTAAAATCTAATGGAAATTTGTCAGCACTTTTAATATATTCATCTTGTTCTGTTCTTAATAATAATTCTTTTTTATCATCTTCTAATTTGTCATCTGATGTACACTTTTCTCTACGTTTTTGTTGTTCCGGACTATTCCATGATTTGAAACAGCATGGTAAACAATATCCATCTGGGTGACTTCCGTCTTTTACAAAACCAGGATTATGTTGAATATAATTTCCATCTTTATCTTTATGATATTTGTCATCAGTAAATTCAAATATATTTGCTCCCTTTGGTACTTTCTTGGCATTTTGTGGAATAATAGCACCATATTTTCCAGAATCAACTTGTTCTTTGGTTAAACTAGTATTGTCTTTTAGACTCCAATATCTAGGGCAAATATACCAATATTTATTATTTGGATCAGTTCCATATTTAATAGCTTTATCATATGATCCAGGACTTTCTTTATCTATTTTCTCTTTTTCTTCATCTGTTAATATTACTGGTTGACGTCGAACATTCCATGGACAAATACGTGAATATGCTTTGAACTTACCTTCTGTTTCAGTTAAAAACAATGTTGGATCATAATTTTCCATCTTTTTAAAAAAAGGATTTGGATTAGATAAGTTCATACCTGTAATATCATTAATTAGTTCGTCTTCGTTATTACCACCAACTAATATATCATCATCATCGTCATCATCATCGTCATCGTCGGAATCAAATAAAATATCTAAAATATTGTCTTCGTCTTTAATTTCATCATCTTTATCAATATCGAATACAATTTCTTCAGCAACAATATTCATAGTTTTGTTATCTATAAATTCTTTTTCTGTTGGAGCAACTATTTCATCTACAAATTTATCTTCTTCTTTTACTTTTTTCTTACTACACATAGATTTAATATTTTTATTCAATAATAAATTGCTATCTTGTGTCAATTTAATTAAACTTTCAAGATAAATTGGTAATGTTTTTAAATAATATATACTATTAATACCATTAACATCTATAGAAATATTATTCTTGAATGAATCTTGAGTAATAGTGGTCAAAAACCCAGGATTATTTTTAATTTTCAATTTAGCATTTTCATTAATATTTTGAATAACCTGTATAGAGCTTAATAAACTGGCTAGTTTTATTTTTGCATCATCTAAGGACAAATTATAGTTGTTCATTAATTCTTGTATAACATCATTTTCATTAGAACCTTTATTAAGTAATTCAATAATAAAAGCCTCTTGACTATCCATTTCATTATAATTGCTTACTCTTTTGAATCGCATATTAATTCCTTTTTTTAGATTTCCCTCTGTAATAGAAAATATACTGGAAGTACATCCAATAATATTATTGATATTAATATTTTTACTTATAGATAAATAAGAGTTGTAATTAATATTGTTAATTTCTACATTAGATTGGTATAAACTATTGAATAAATTTAATTTGTATCCACTTTGCTCAAAGAAATTATTGAGATTATTAATAATTGGATTTATTGAATTTGTGATTACAATATCAAATTCTTCAACTGACAAAGGTGTGTCTAGATTAATAGTAACATTTATATTCGCATTGTTATCAAATTCACAGATAATAGGAATAATATTATCTTTATATGAATATTCAATATAACAGGAAACTCTTTTATTTTTGATTAATAATTTTGATAATTTAAAAATTGTTGCCTTGCTTAAATATGGTATTTTTTTACCACTAGTATATATTTTATCAGTATACAATCTATATATTTTTTCTTGTCTCTTGGCGGGATTATATTTAATAAAAGGTAATTCCTTTGATGTATGTAAAAGTTTGAATATAGTATCTAGTGGTAAATTAAAGTTGTATTTTGGATATAGTGTAAAATCTATATTTTTTATACCTTTTTTAATATACTCAATTTTATAATCGTCATCACTATGTATATTATAAAAAAGATCAACATTTTTATTATCTTTTTTGAATTTTTCAGTTATTAAGTTGAGAGAATTTAAATATAAATTTTCTTGATTTTCTTTGAGTTCTTTTAAATTTGTTATTTTATCAACAAACAAATAAGGATAATAGATTTTAATAGAACTGTATTCTGATATATTATTTTCTACTGAATATTCTAATACATTCTTAGCCAAACACATATATATATTATTATCCACAATAGAACCAAAATTCATTAATAAACTTTTGTTTGTTGTTGTAGTAATATTTTCGGCATATTTTTCTAAGAAACTATCATATTTTAATACATCATATGGATTTACGGTGTATAAGTA
>Ga0209603_1003992_pt1 | contig 12587 bp, 5 predicted proteins | sample COGITO_mtgs_1206_FD_184812 | JGI IMG/M metagenome (GOLD analysis project Ga0209603, IMG submission 184812) | Pelagic marine microbial communities from North Sea - COGITO_mtgs_120607 (SPAdes) (version 2) | ecosystem: Environmental > Aquatic > Marine > Epipelagic ... | reverse complement strand
CACACGACTTGATGAAGAAGATTATCAAGCCAGATCTGAGCGATCGGGAAGAAGTACGCTACGCGCGGTTCGCTTCATTTATTGCGCTAGTGGTGGCGGCGTACTTTGGCATTAATCCGCCGTCAGCTTTTATAGCGAAGACTGTGGCATTCGCTTTCGGCCTCGCGGCTTCTTCCTTCTTTCCGACTTTGTTGATTGGGATATTCTCAAAACGCATGAATCGTGAAGGCGCGATTGCTGGGATGCTCTGCGGTATTTCGTTTACGATCGGCTATATTGTTTATTTCCAATTTCTTGATGGTCATGCAGATCAATATTTCCTCGGAATCTCTCCTGAGGGGATTGGCTTCGTAGGCATGTTGATCAACTTTGGTGTCGCGTTCTTGGTCAGTGCATTTACTCCGGAGCCGCCGCAGAAAGTGCAGGACATGGTTGAAAATATTCATATTCCTAGCGGATCAGGCGAGGCGTCACATCACTAGTGCCCCTAGATTGCTAGGGCATTTGGCTGTATGAGTCCTGTCAATTAAGTACTTAGCTAAACCGATATTGAATGACGGGTATTGGTATTCGTAGCGCTAAGTAAGGCGCTGTTTGGCAATGGAGAGATGATCGATTTAGTGAAAATCTTAATCTGTTAGCTAGTTTGCTCTAGCAATGGCCATCGAGAGTTTCATTAATTGTTATTTTTAATTCATGAGTACCCATTGTTCAACGTCACTAGATTGTCTAGAATAGTCGATGTAATGTACGCCTTTTTTTCATGCTCAGCACTCGCCAATGGGCGCGCATAGCTCAGTTACAATCGGCATGGCTGGGGGCGCCTGGAGGCTTGGCAATGGAGCGAGGTAGCCCCGCAGACAGTGCGGTTTTTGTTGGCGATAAAACCGCTGCAGGTCGCATTCATTCGATGCCCTTTTATCAGGGGGTTGATAACGATGCGGAGCGTTACAGCCAATCGAGCGCCGAAGGCGGAACCAGTGCCTGCGTATTTGATGAGGCTGTGTTCGGGGGTGATAAATATGGATTTCATTTTTCGGGTAGAACCACGACCCGAGGCAGTTGAGGCTGCAAAAAATCAAAGTTCTGTCGGGGAATGACCAAATCGATGTGTCACCTCATCTTCATCTACTACTATTTTCCAACCTCTAAAATATGACTTATATACTCGTTCAAGCTAACAAAATATTTGTCGTGCTGTTTTTGTGCTTGATCCAATTTCATTTAGCCGCCGAACCTCTAGCCGATGGCAAGGCGCGCTTTCTTGGTTGTATCTTCTCGCCCACCAGCGAGCCCAACCTAGAGAAGTATTGGAATCAGGTCGTCCCCGAGAATTCCGGCAAATGGAACTCAGTCGAGAGAGTGCGAGGTCAGATGAACTGGGCCAATCTGGATAATGCTTACAACTTAGCGCAGACCCAGGGCTTCCCTTTCCGTTATCATGTGCTTATCTGGGGCAATCAGCAGCCCAGTTGGATGAATGATCTTTCCAGCTCAGATCAACTCGACGAAATCGAGGAATGGTTCTCCGCCGTGGCCACGCGCTATCCGGGAATCGACTACCTCGAGGTTGTGAACGAGCCACTGAATGCCCCGCCAGACGGCAACAATAATAGAGCCAACTACATCAATGCCCTCGATGACGCAGGACTCGGCGGTTGGGAATGGGTGCTAGAATCCTTTCGCCTCGCGCGTCAATACTTCCCTGGAACCCAACTAGTACTCAATGAATACAACGTTATACGCAATAACGACAAGACCGACGACTACCTCGCCCTAATCGGACTGCTCCAGGCTGAAGACCTCATCGACGTCATCGGCTTTCAGGCACACGCATTCACGACTAAACCTGCATCCGTAAGTGCCATGACCACCAGCATCAACCGATTTGAAGCCACTGGTTTGCCAGTTATGGTCACGGAAATGGATATTGACGGTGCCGTATTTGTGGACCCTGACTGGATTCAAGACGACGCCCTGCAGCTATCCGAATACCAACGCGTTTTCCCCCTCTTTTGGGAACACCCCGCCATCGTCGGCGTTACCTTGTGGGGCTGGCGACCAGGGCTGTGGCGCGACACAGAAATGGCCTATCTGCAGGACATTGACGGCACGGAGCGCCCCGCGCTGCAATGGCTCAGGCACTATGTGGCGGGTGAAGAACCACCCATGAACTTCGAAACCTACGCAACCATCCAAGGACTCCTCGACACTGAGCGTCTGATTGATGGTGACTCCGATGGCGACGCATTGCACAATGGCCTAGAATACCTAGCCGGCACAGGCTTTGATCGTTATAACCCGCAGCCCGTCATCTGGGACTTCACCGACGATTCAGCAGATATGATATTCCCAGTCTCGCCACTGGTCAACTCGGGCAAGGTTTACATAGAGCGAAACGCCGACTTATCGGATGCCGGGTGGCTCACCTCAGGCTCCTACAACTGGGACACCCAAACCGCCAGCAACACCACCTACTCTGGTCAAGAAAGCAAGGTACGGAGATCCTTCGACACCGATGTTGCTCAGTTCTTTGAGCCCGCCTCTGTCGATAACGGCGATATCTTTTACGAAGCCGACATCGGTTGGGGCTCTGTCCGCTTTGAGTGTGTTGAGGATAGAAAGGCGGCAGTAGCCCAATATCGGGTCCATCAGGACGCAGCCCTACTGGCCGAATTGACTGATGCCGTCGCCAACAATGGCACTGTAAGTTTCGACGTAACGATACTGGCAGCAGACTACGATCCGACAGACAGTCCTAGTCGTTTTAATCTCATCCTTGCGGGCAACACCTCCGTAGACGGTTTCAGCGAATCCATCGAAGTCGATCCGGGCTTTGATTTCTCAACCCTGCAGGCGGACGTTTCACAGTCGGCTCATATTACGGTCAATATCGCCGACCTAAATTCTTTCACAGACGTTGCCGGAAGCACTTACGTGCAACTCGCGTTCGGATCATGGGTGCCCTCTGGTGAAATCATTGGCAATGGCGACGCATCAGGCAAAATAGTCACCTTCTATATCGACAACCTTACCATAGATAGTAGGCCAAATTCCTCTCCTCAAATCAAGTTCAGCGGGAGCGGCACAAGCGCCGTACCCCAACGCTTCTACCGTCTTCGCTATGAGCAGTAATATCATGCAAAAGCTGATTCTTGCATTAGAGGACCTGGTGTTAGCATGCGTTTAGCTTTGAAGGCCGGCTCACTTGTTTTCAGCAATTGCAGCGCTAGAACAACTGTGTCTCACGCAAGTTCATTTTTGTATCTTTTAATGGATGTTAATAATAGTGAATTTTTGTGCGTAATTTTCCTAATGCACTTCATGGGGTGATATTATTATAATTTTTTACTTGTTAACGAAGTCTTAAATGGTGCTAGTGACTCATAAGTCCTATTCCTCGCAATTTCCTTGAATCTTCGGAAGGGCCATCAAGGGTTTCATTAATTGTTATTTTTAATTCATGAGTACCCATTGTTCAAGCCCACCAGATTGCCTAAAATAGTGTATGCAATTTATGCCTTCTTTTCATGCTCAGCACTCGCCAATGGGCGCGCATAGCTCATTTACAATCGGCATGGCTGGGGCGCCTGGAGGCATGGCAATGGAGCGAGGTAGCCCCGCAGACAGTGCGGTTTTTGTTGGCTATAAAACCGCTGCAGGTCGCATTCATTCGATGCCCTTTTATCAGGGGGTTGATAACGATGCGGAGCGTTACAGCCAATCGAGCGCCGAAGGCGGAACCAGTGCCTGCGTATTTGATGAGGCTGTGTTAGGGCGTGATTACCGCTGGGCGACGGATGCGTTTCAAGCGCCTGGCGTGAGGCTCAACGTGCTGACTCCCTTTTTCTCGATTCCTGATCCTCTTGTTGCAGATCAGTCGACGCTTAAGTTTGCCAGTTGTCCTGCGACGTTCTTGAGCTTGACGATTGAGAATGATAGCGACGAGGACTGGGATGGATTTTTTGCATTAAAAAATGATAAATATTGGTCACCCTTGTCGAGTAGAGGCGAGGGGCAGTTACGCGGAGCTGTGAGCCGAGATTCTATGGGTTTTGCAACGGATGCTGAGGTTGAGGAATTTTGTGATTTTAGTGTCGATCGCGCGCTGGATGGACAACATACGACACCCAATTTTTTATTGGGTCCCGTGGCAGGCGTGCGCTTTAAAGTGGCTGCTGGCGAGCGCCGCGAAGTTCGGATTACACTCGGTTATTATGTATCAGGTGTTGCGACTTTTAATCATACCGCGAGTTATTGGTATACGCAGTATTTTGATAACATTGAGTCTGTTTTCTCATATGCGGTAGAGCATTTTGATACGTACGCCAAAGAGGCACAGATTCGTGATGCTGAGCTACTGGCATCTGGATTAACGGATGCACAGCAATTCATGATCGCGCATTCCACGCGCAGTTATTATGGATCAACTCAGTGGCTCGTCGATCCCGATGGAAAGCCTTTATGGGTTGTAAATGAAGGTGAGTACTTGATGATGAATACGCTCGATTTGACCGTCGATATGCTGTTCTTCGAATTACGTTTTAACCCCTGGACAGTACGCAATGTGTTGAACCAATTCGTTGATCGGTATTCGTATGATGACGAAATATTTTCTCCTGAGACGCCAGAAAATCTTCTGCCTGGCGGAATCTCTTTTGCCCACGATATGGGAGTGGCGAATCACTTTAGCCCGGAGGGCTATTCTAGTTATGAGTGTAGTGGTTTGGACCGGCTCTGTTTTTCATACATGACCTGTGAGCAGTTAACTAACTGGGTGCTCTGTGCGGGCGTGTATATAGCCAAGACCAAAGATTTAGAGTTCGCGAGAAAACATACGGATGTCTTAAAGCGCTGCTTTGATAGTTTGTTGCGTCGTGACCATCCAGAGCCTGAGCACCGCAATGGTCTAATGAGCTACGAAAGCTCGCGGACTAAGGGCGGCGGTGAGATCACGACTTACGACTCACTAGACCATTCGCTCGGGCAGGCACGTGACAATATCTACCTCGGTGGGAAATGTTGGGCTTCGTATCTAGCCCTAGAATATATTTTTAATGCTTTAGGCGATCCCCAGTCCGCGGAATCGTGCCAAGCGGCGGCCTTGCGTTGCAGTGAAACCTTGGCAAATGCCTTCAACGAATCGGAGGGCTTTATACCAGCTGTGTTAGACGGCGAAAATAGCAGTGCCATCATCCCCGCTGCGGAAGCGTTAGTTTATCCTTGGGAGATGGGCATCCGAGATGCGATTTCTGAGGAGGGCGCCTATGGGGCTTACATCAGTGTGTTGAAGCGCCATTTGATTGGTATTTTGAAGCCCGGAATTTGCCTCTATGCCGATGGTGCATGGAAGCTGTCAAGTAGTGCCGATAATTCTTGGATGAGTAAAATTTGCCTAAATCAGTATGTAGTACGCGAAATCTTAGGCATTACCTACGAGGGTGAGGGCCGCGCGGATGCAGCCCATGTCCAATGGCAAGTTGAAGGGTCGAAATTTTATGCATGCTCGGATCAGTTTACTTCCGGTAAGCCGATTGGTAGCTTGTATTACCCACGCATTGTAACGAGTTTGCTGTGGATGTCAGAAAGCCGCTCAGCTTGCTCAGTAGAGGCTGCTCAAGTCGCTACGACTACTCGATAGAAGAGACGCCTCATTTTGCTCAAAGTCTTTCTCTCTGCGAGAAGTTGGTTTTAGTTTAAGCAATGCCAGCGCCAACTTTGTTTTTCATATCCTAATGTTTTGCTCGTTCACGTACTAAGTGGTCGTAATTAAGATGACTGCGGGACCTAAGGGGGACGTGGGTCATCTCAGTGGATAGTTTCACTTTCCTTTATAAATAGGTCATTTATCGCAGTATGCTAAACTGCCCATGATGGGCTATAGTTAAGTAGGTATTCCTGTGATTGCCTTAGCATGTGCATGATTTATGCATATACTACCCTCTTTATCTCTACACCCATGCCACGTTTGCCCCGGATATTTTGTTTTTTAGTTCTCATGTCGCTTTCGTCGGCAGCCGCGCAGGCGCTGACAGTCGGTGCCTATTGGGCCTTTCAGATAGAGCAAGAAGCGGGTTCTAATTACAGCACTTTTGGTACTTTTTCTGAGGCAGTGAATGTTACTAATTGGCCTAATGGTGAACCGAGTTTCGCCTACAGCGGCAGTCGAAAAACAATTTTCGATAATTATGGCTCAGACTACACTGCCTACGATGGATCAACATGGGGTCGAGGGAAAGCGCTTGCATGGAATGCAAGTGCTGGTTCGTCCACGGGTAACAGTTTTCAAGTCACTCTAGACACTACAGGGGTTGAAGACATCTCTGTGCGTTTTGGATATCGCCTCAACGGAGTGCAGAGTAGCGCGGGCTTAGTTACAGCCTTAAGCGCATTCGAATACAGTGTCGGTGGCGGCAGTTTTATTTCTGTGCCGGGAGTCAGCCTAGCGCTCAATAATAATGGCACTTGGGGTGACGAATGGAGCGCTGATTTAAGCACGGCAACTGCGATTGAAAATGCTGGGCTAGTTACTTTGCGTTGGACTTTGCCAGATCTAGCCCAGGGTGCGAATAAGCAAATTCGAGTGGATGACCTTGAGTTAATTGGCTCCTACAGTTCGGGCAATAACACAAATTCAAGCACTGAGCTCCTTGAGCTACGCACTTTGGTGGGGAATTATACGCCGAGCACCTTTGCTGCCAACGCAGTCAGTTATAGTTTATCAGGCGCCGATGCGAATGATTTCGAAATCTCAGGTGGGGCACTTACCTTCAAGAGCGCCCCCGTGCATGCAAACCAGTCTTCATACTCCGTGGTAGTCGAGATGACAGACTCGCAAGATCCTTCTAAGTTTGAGCAAGAAGCTGTGACTCTGAGTATTCTTAAGAGCGCTGCAATTACCAGCCGAGAGCGTCATCACCCTGCCGAGCAGTATAATGTACTTTTCATTCCAGTCGATGATCTGCGCCCCTTACTCAATGTTTACGGCGAAGACGATCCACTTAAGCCAATTACAATAAATGGGGAATCAGGCACGCCAAACTTTGACCGACTGGCTGCATCTGGGGTGACCTTCCTGAATGCCCACTGTCAGCAGGCGATTTGTACCGCATCTCGAGTATCGTTTTTAACTGGGCTGCGCCCAGACACGACTAGAAATTGGAATCTTGAATCTAAGTTCAGGGATATAATGCCTAATGTGGTCACGCTTCCACAGCACTTCAGTGATAACGGTTACAAGACTTTTGGCGTGGGCAAGATTTTTCACGGGCAATCTAATAACCATCAAGACGATGACCACATTACAGGGGCGGACTCATGGAATGAAGGATGGCAGAACCCTAGTAATGGGCGGTTTAATTTTTATGAACGAGGAGATAATCCCAATGTGTGGAACACTTGGGACAAAGCCGCCATGAGTAATTCTAGTAGCGTCTCGGCCACAGACGTAGGTGAGTATAAGAGAGATGGCGTAACTAAGATTGAAGATAGTGACTATAAGGATGGTCACGCCGCGGATCTAGCGGTCGCAAAAATCGCAGAATATGCGATCAGTGGTGAGCCATTCTTTTTGGGACTTGGCTTCCAAAAGCCACACCTGCCTTTCAATGCGCCGAAAGACTATTGGGATTTATATGATCCCAGCGCCATTGATATGAGCTATTATCAGGAGATCAGGGATATGCCAGTGGGGACTAATTCCTTTACCTCTCCTTACGGAGGTGAGCCAACCTCATATGGCGATGGCGAGACCTATTTGCCAACAGTCGCAGAGCCCGACTTGAGCATTTTCTTTGTCGATAGGATGCCATCCTTGGACTCAGCCCGGCACCTCATACATGGCTATATGGCCTGCGTGTCCTTCATTGATACCCAGTTGGGTAAAGTCTTGGATGCGCTCGAGGATCCTAACGGGGATGGTTCAAATGCCGACTCAATTGCCGATAATACAATCGTAATTTTATTTGGTGACCATGGCTTCCACCTCGGAGACCACGGGGCATTTTGGGCAAAACATAGTAATTATGAAATTTCAACTAGGGTACCTTTTATCATAAGATCCCCGGGTATGAGCGCTTTGGGGACAAGCGGAACAATGACTAATGCGCCAGTTGAGTTGGTGGATGTTTTCCCCACACTACTCGATCTCTGCAGCTTACCGGTTCCTGATGAAACGACCAGCGTTACAAACGATATTACACGTTATCAGATTTTAGAAGGGACCACATTGCTACCTTTATTAGAAGATTCTCAGCAGCCATGGAAATCGGTGGCGTTTAGTCAGTATCAACGTTATATTTCTTACAAATCGAGCTATGATTCAGACAGACCGTTATCACCCGCTGGTGGCGGAAAGGGAATGGGTTATAGTATTCGGACGGACCGTTATAGATACACTGAGTGGTGGAAGACCAGGGGGGACTACGGGAAATTTGGATCGAATGATGCCAATAACCCTTACGATCCAGATGCGAGTCGAGTGGTCGCTAGCGAGGCTAGTTTAGTCGAGCTATACGATTATCAGAATGATCCAGAGGAGACCGAAAATTTAGCTTATACTCAAGCCTCAGCGTATGCTGCTCTTATTTCAGAATTGCGGGCACTATTACACGATTCTGATAACAGTGATTATGTGGGCGATGGCTGGAAGAAAGATCTTCAGGCTTCGCCATATAATGTCCCCGCTAGCTATCCAGTGACGAAGTCGCAATGGTCAACGCTGCATCAGACACCAGGCCGCAGCGTATCAGACTTTGCGGATGCAGCAGATCCCGACCAAGATGGGATTTCTAACCTGATGGAGTATGCCATGGGGACGCATCCACTTGAACAAAACATCGCGCAAGTCTCGATGAGTCATTCCGCGGGCGCTATTGCGATCCAATATCCAGAAGTGTCAACTCGGAGCGACGTATCGTTGATCCCCGAAACGAGTGCATCGTTAGAAACCTCCGGGTGGTCAACAGTCAGTGCGACTACGATAGATACAGTTGGCTCGAAGCGCATGCAAGAAGCCTCGCTGCCGTAATACTAAAGGATTCCTCAGGCTACGTGCCGTTGGCGAGTAGGTCGCAGATAACCAGAAAAAATAAATAAGGACTAACTTCACTCAATCGATTTACGTCAGCTTTCGACATTCTCTTACATTACCCTCAAACATCTAAATGGATCAAATCGCCCCCACCTCCTTCGGCGCAAGCCGTGTAAGAACATTATTACTTAGCGTATTATTTCTCTTTTGTGCACAAGCCACCGTTTGTATCGCGCAGCCTAATGTGATCGTAATTATTTGTGATGATTTGAACGACTCGGTCGAAGGGATGGGAGGTCACCCACAAGCCTATACCCCAAATATTGAGCGTCTCATGGACCAGGGTGTTCGCTTCACCAACGCCCATTGTAACGCACCGATTTGCGGGCCTTCGCGAGCGAGTTTGTGGACCGGGTTATTACCCAGTACTAGCGGCTATTATGGCTTTAACCAGCAATCTAACGACTGGCGCGACTTTGATATCTTAAGCGATGCCATCACTTTGATGGAGCATTTTAAGGCTAACAATTACAACGTTTGGGGAAGTGGTAAAATCTTTCACAACGGTCATGACGACAACTCTGTCTTCAGCGTGGACCCATTAGTCGATGGAGCTGGGCCATCTGACTTTGGACCATTCCCTTGGGATGGGACGACTTTGGAATACGGCAAGCCTAAAGGGTTCCAGCATCCCGATATGCCCACAAGTAATTGGGGCTATTATTCCAGCACGACCTCATTAGACAATAATCCCGGAGATACCCCCGGCTATGAAAATTATCAGTGGGCTTTAAAAGATGGGCCATTTACTTACACAAGTGAATCAGGGGAATTAGGTATCGATGGAGATATCCGAGACCCCATGCCTGACGAGATTAGCGCACAATGGGCCGAGGGCAAGTTGGGTCAGATCCATAGCGACCCTTTTCTCATGGTTGTGGGCATGAATAGACCGCACGCACCGTTCTATGCCCCTAAGGAGTTCTTCGATCTCTTCAGAGACGCAAACGGGAATAATACGGTAAGTTTGCCGCCGCACCTTCCTAATCTGGATGACTTAGCCGATCTCCCTGAAATCGCATTAGGTAGGCCCGGCATACCCGCCAGTGGCCAACCCCTCCGGGGCTACCAGAGTGGCATGGATAAGTATAAGCGAGACTATGGCAACGGTGCGAATGAATGGTGGCTTAATTTTGTCCAAGGATACCTCGCCTGCGTGGCTTTCGCGGATCATCAGGTAGGTGTTATTTGGGATGCCCTGCAGGCCAGTGATTACGCTAACAATACAATCGTGATTGTAACCAGTGACCATGGCTATCATCTGGGCGAGAAGGACCACTCCTCCAAAACGACCCCGTGGGAAGAAACGACTCGAGTGCCGCTAGTCATCTACACCCCGGAGATGCGCCCAGGTGGCAGTCTCGAGAGCGTAGCTGGGGTCGAGTGCGGTGCACCGGTGTCGCTGATCGACCTCTACCCAACTTTGAATGCGCTCTGCGGCATGCCCGCGGATCCTAATGGAGGAGTCGGCAAAAATAATATGGTTCTCGATGGCAACGATTTGACTTCGCTCCTCGAGGCGCCTCTAGCAGGGCAGTGGGATGGCCCGAGCGTGTCGCTCTCACACCTCCATAACGCTCGGGTGGCATGGCCAGAGGACACGAAGAGTCCGTGGGCGCTCAATCACCATGCGGCCCGATCTGAGAATTATCGCTATATCCGTTATAGCGACGGGTCGGAAGAATTATACGATCATTCGATAGACCCGAATGAATGGACCAATGAGGCTGCCAATGCGGCCTATGCTCCCGCGAAAGCTGTGATGAAACAACGACTTTTCAAATCACTCGGCTTGGCTAATACAGAAAATCTGGTAGCGAACGGTAGCTTCGAAAGTGACCTGAACAATTGGGTAGCAACTGGCTCGGCAGTGGCCTCACTCAATACGTCCGATTCATTGGCGGGCGATCGCTCCGTATTGGTCACCAGTAATGGCACCGTGAGCGGCGGGGCATTCGTGGACTACCAGTTTGATGATGCTAACGGTACTGCTGTGAAAGATACGGCCGTCAACAATGGAACAAGCGCCGCTTCTTGGAATTTTGGAGTTGGTACAGTCCAAGCTGGTAACCTCAATTATGGTTACTCTCAATACTACAAGTGGACTCAAGTAGATACGGGCGCAGGCACAGTTGCTTATCGCACTTTGGCGTTCGCTGATACCTTGACTGCATCGGACATGACTCAGTATAGCTTTACCGTCGATTTTTCAAAATGGGATTTACGTCAGGCTTGGGACACTAACAACGACTCAGCCGCCGATAAGGGCATCCAGATCACATTGGACAGCACCAGTGGTAATAATGACAACCAAGCGATATTCGGATTTAAGACGCAGGGCACTAATGGATTTCATGCATATAGCCAAGGCCAAGGTTCGTCGTTCGCTCAAGCTTTTGGTTCTAGTTTTGATACAGACGGAGATGGTGCAGTAAGCGGACTATCTAGATTTGAAGCAGCTGGTGGCCTCCTGCAAATCAATGGCGACCTGAGCGCAGGTACATGGATTGCTCAAGCCAAGACTGGCGAAGATGGTGCTGACTGGGTAACACTTGGTAATGGCACTGGACTCACAACCATTTCTTCAATCGTTTTAGCAGCTAAATCCCCGGCTATCGGTTCGTGGGGTGGTGGAGATACAGGCACGATTTATTCTGGTGATGCTACCACTGCTGGCACAACTGGGGATTATATGTCGATAGACAGTATCACTTTAACAAATACAATTAGTACCTCAGACGGAGGGCTTGAGCAGAATATGTTAGCAGTGCTCGAGCCGGGTAAAAGGTATCATATTTCTGCCTGGGCTAGAAGCAGTAGCTCAGGCGCAGTTCAACTTGAGATGAGAGAAACGAGTGGCTCTGCCCAGACGACCGATGTTGCCATCGGCAGTGTCGCAGCAAACGACACTGAGTTCCTGCTGATCGAGGGCGACTACACAGTCCCTGATAACCTTACGGGACTCTCACTGATCGCTCAAGGCACAGATTTTTCTCTCGATCATGCGCAGGTCTACGAATACCAGACTCCTAACATCGTTGCATCGGTGTTGATCGATGATGGGAATGGTACGATCTCGATCGGCTGGAACGCGGAATTGGGTGTTTCCTATCGGCTAGAACAGTCGTTGAACCTAGCCAATGATTGGGTTGTACTACATAGTGACTTGATTGCGGATAAATCGAATATGATTTGGGCGCTTACAGAGAATCCGACTGGTTCCCGCGCTTTTTGGAGGGTGATTAAAAACCCGTAGGCAGACGTCCCTCATTCGTAGGGATCTCCACCATTCAGCTGTTGCCGCTGCTAGTCTGTGCTTTGTATGACTAGGCTTAAGGTCCAATGGCTGCTTTATTCCTCAGGGTGAATGGCTCAAGCATTCGATGCCAATTTAAGGCGTTTGCGATAATTTCCAGGGGTCGTCCCATGTTCAGCCCGAAAGCTATTGATCAAAGAATTCACTGAGTAGTAGCCACAGTTTTTAGCGATCTCATCC